>ERZ780167.192-NODE-192-length-66186-cov-5.828915_pt1 | contig 66186 bp, 60 predicted proteins | sample MGYA00510982_ERZ780167 | MGnify/ENA primary metagenome ERZ780167 (study PRJEB29588, sample SAMEA2146107) | human gut metagenome | biome: human gut; feature: human-associated habitat; material: faeces | place: Denmark | collected 2008/2010 ... | reverse complement strand
AGGAGAAGAAAGCAGAGATTGAATCCCGTCAGGCACTGAAAGAGGCTTACCGGTCTGCAGAAAATGCAAACCGTGCGAAAACAGAATTCCTTTCCAATATGTCCCACGATATCCGGACACCGATGAATGCCATTGTCGGCCTGACAGCAATTGCAGGAGCAAATATTGAGAGCCAGGACAGAGTCATTGAATGTCTCAGCAAAATTACAAAATCAAGCCGTCATCTGCTGGGGCTGATTAATGAAGTGCTGGATATGGCACGTATTGAAAGTGGAAAAATGACGCTGGCACAGGAGGATTTCAATCTGCCAGATCTGGTGGATAATCTTATAACACTCACAAAACCGGTGATTGATGAACATAAACACAATTTAGATATACACATTAATCACATTGAACATGAGAGTGTCTGTGGTGACAGCCTGAGAATCCAGCAGGTATTTGTGAATCTGATGAGTAATGCGGTCAAGTATACACCGGATGGCGGGAATATTACTTTTTCTATAGAGGAAAAGCCAAATGGATTTTCGGAACTTGGATGCTATGAATTTACGATTGAGGATAATGGGATCGGTATGTCACCGGAATTCCAGAAAATCATGTTTGATCCTTTCAGCCGCGCAGATGACCATCGGACAACCAGAGTCCAGGGAACAGGTCTGGGAATGGCAATCAGCAGAAATATTGTGAACCTGATGAATGGTAATATTAAAGTGGAAAGCACCTTACATAAGGGAACTAAAATTACAGTAACAATTTATCTGGAACTTCAGGAAAAAGAAAAAGAACAGGACAGAAATCTGATGAATCTACCTGTTCTGGTTGTGGATGATGATAAGACATGTTGTGAAAGTACAGTTGCCACATTGAAGGAGATTGGGATTACAGGCGAATGGGTTCTCTCCGGCAGAGAAGCCGTTGAGCGCTGTTATGCACATCATGAGCTAAAAAATGATTACTTTGCTGTTATTTTAGATTGGAAAATGCCGGATATGGACGGAATTGAAACAGCCAGACAGATCCGGAAACGGATAGGGAAAGAGATTACCATTATTGTACTGACATCTTATGAATTCAGCGAGATCGAAGAAGAAGCAAAGGCTGCAGGCGTAGATGCTTTTATTGCAAAACCGCTGTTCCGTTCCCGTTTGACGGCTACATTGCGGCAGTTTACTTCTGGCAGAAAAGAAAAAACAGCAAGAAATTATCTGGATGAGCTGTCTGAAGCAGATTACACAGGAAAAAGAATTCTGCTGGTCGAGGATAATGAGTTAAACAGAGAAATTGCTGTTGAAATTCTGCAGATGACAGGGGCGGAAGTGGAAACGGCAGAAAATGGAAAAATTGCAGTTGAAAAAGTAGAAGCTTCTCCGAAAGGCTTGTATGACCTTATTTTTATGGATATCCAAATGCCCGTCATGAATGGTTATGAGGCAACCGCAGCAATCAGGAGCCTTCCGGGTGAACAGGGAAAACTACCGATTGTTGCCATGACAGCAAATGCTTTTGCAGAAGATGTACAGCTGGCAAAAAATACAGGCATGAATGGACATATCGCGAAACCGCTGGATATGAATAAGCTGAATGATGTTCTGGAAAACTGGCTGTAATTGTTTCCCAATTATTGAATTAATGATTTTATCAGGAAAGAATGAGGAAAATACGAGGATGAAAAAGGCAAAACAATGTCTGATAGCATTACTGCCAGGTGTGCTTTTAACAATTACTGTTTTGTCTGGCTGTGGACAATCTCAAAAAGCAGTATCTAAAAATGACGATCACCTTACCGTGTATCTGTGGGAAAATCGTTTAATGAAAAATATTGTACCCTATATCCATGAACAGTTTCCAGATCAGGATATTGAGTTTATTACCGGTAACAATGATACCGATTTATACAGCTATTTTGAAGAACATGGTGAACTGCCGGATATCATAACCGTACGTCGATTTTCTGGAAAAGATGCACAGGATCTAGAGCCATATCTAATGGATTTTGCTTCTTATGATGTGGTTTCCAGGTATTACTCCTATGCATTGCAATATTATAAAAATTCAAAAAATGAGATTCAGTGGCTTCCTATCTGCGGTATACCGCAGACGATTATTGCCAACAAGACATTGTTTGAACAGTATGGAATCAAGATACCGAAAAACTATAAGGAATATGCACAGGCATGCCAACAATTTTATGATAATGGTATAAAACCGTATTCCCTGGATCTTGCAGAAGACTGGTCTGCTCATGAGGTGATTCAGACAGGTGCAATTGGGGAATTCATGAGTCTGGATGGAATCGAATGGAGAAGCTCAGCTGAAAGTGCATCAGGGGATATCGCGTTTGATGATGCGTTATGGAAACGTATTTTTTCAGAAACCAATACATTTTTGAAGGACTCACATTTTACAAGTGATGATATCAGCGTCGATATTAATACTGCAACGCAGATGTTCCTTGAGGGAAAAGCAGCAATGTTTCATGGTTATCCGGCACTTATGCAGGAATTTCAGGAACAGATGGATGCAGAATTAACTCGTATACCGTTTTTTTCACAGATTTCGGATGAAGCTTTTATAAATATGACCCCTTCTCTGAATATTGCATTTAACAAAGAACTGGAAAAAGATCAGGAAAAACTGGACCTGGCATTCGATGTCCTGGAGTGTATGATTTCAAAAGAAGGACAAACATTGATCGCAGATGGAAAGGGTGTAATTTCATTAAATGTAGATGTTCCAAACATGATGGAAGATGTACCTGGACTGGAAGATGAAATTAATAATAATTCTGTTTATATCCGATATTCTGCTCAAAAATCATTTGATGCCAGTCTTGAGGCTGTTCACGGATTATTGTCAGGGGAAATGGATGAAACACAGGCTTATGATGCTTTTCGCAGCACAATGAACAGTAAGGATTCAAAAGAAAAAAACACAATAAATTTTGAAAATGAATATACCATTTCGCTAAATGATAAAAACGGTCGTGATGCGGCATCTTCTATTTTAACTACGATTAGAGAAGAAAATGATGCTCAGCTGGCTTTGGCACCATATTATTATTTTACTTCCTCCATTTACAAAGGGGAGTGTACCTGCAGCCGGGTTGGTCTGATGACAGCAAAGAGTTTAGATACACCATTATACCTGGCAAAAATCAATGGCAAAGAGATTTATGAACTTGCGGAGAAATATCTTGCTGATTCTGATGAGAAATTCCATATAACCAATAAATATGAATTACCAATTGCATCCGGTATGAAAATAATCGTCAGGCAGGAGGAAAACGGATTCTCATTAAAGGACATAGAAGTAAATAAGAAAAAAATCGACAAAGAAAAGGAGTACTCTATTCTTCTTACAGACACCACAATGTCTGTTTTGAAAAAAATAAATCCGGGATGTGAGATCGAGCAGATTAAGGACACAACATTATCAAGTGCATGGACTGCAGCAATGGAAAACGGACAGCAGCCGTCAGCACCGGAAGATTATATAGAGGTTGAAAAATAAAAGTGGGAACAGAACAGGCGAAAACAAAAAGAAAAAAGATGATAGTACCATTGTTCTTTTTAATTCTTATCTTTTTAAACTTAATTTTTGTAAAGTTCCTTTTGAACAGGATGAACAGCTATATCGCAGAAAACGGGAAAAGCAGTATGGGAGCAGTTGTTGAACAGATACAGCAGACCTATGATCTGCAGGTGAATGGATACTACAGTCGGCTGCGTATGCTTGAGGATTTTCTTACTCAAGAGGGAGTGAGATCTATTGAACTGGATAGAAACAAAAAGTTCTTTGAGGCATGGCAGAAAGAATCTGAAAGTACACTTATATTTCTCCAGGAAAATGGAAAGGCAATAACCACTGATGGAACAAAACTTCGGGTTGACATGCCAAGTAAACTTTTGTTGGATTTGAGGAACGGATATAATATTGGAAAATTGGTTTCTCTTGATTACAACCAGAAGAAAAAAGATGGTTATCTGGTTGCAATTCCATGTCAGGAATATACGATTAAGGGGGAAACTTATACGGCAATTGGAACCTTGTATGATCATTCAAAATTAGATTCCATGTTAAGTGTGAAAAGCTATAACGGGAATGCGTATCTGTTTATGCTGGATAACGACGGAAATATTACTTATACAAATCAGAAAGAAGATAAATTTTTCAGGAACTATTTCTTGTTAAAGCATTTAAAAGGAGATCAGGCTATCACTGAGGAAGAGGCTGATTCTCTTCAAAAAAAGCTGGATGGCAGAGAACAGGGGGTAGAACTTGTGGAAAGTGACAAACCTTACTATCTGGGATACTGTCCGATAGAAAATAATAACACCATGCTGATCTGTATTGTAGAAAAGAGTGTTGTAGATAATGTACTAAGAGATTATCAGAAAACAATAGTGTTTGAAACAATACTCATGGCAGGGTTTATACTTTTGCTTTTTGCCGGATTATTCTACAGTATTTCCAGACGCAGTCTTGCTGAGCAAAAAGCTGAATACGAAAAAAGAAATAATGAGATTCAGACGCAGGCAATGAAGGAAATGGAGGAGTCCAATAAAAAACTGAAAAAAGCAAAGAACATTACAACGGAAGCCTTGCAGACCGCTGAAAATGCAAATAAGGCGAAAACAGATTTCCTGTCCAATATGTCACATGATATTCGTACACCAATGAATGCAATTATCGGCATGACATCATTGATCAGACATGATGCCGGTAATAAAGCGAAAGTAATAGAGTATGCAGATAAAATAGACATTTCATCACAGCACCTGTTAGGAATCATTAATGATGTTCTGGATATGAGCAAAATTGAGGCAGGAAAAACAGTTTTTAAGTATACCGATTTTTCCATCTTGGATTTTATTACAGAACTCAATGCCATATTCCATTCACAGATAGACGAAAAAAATCAGACTCTTACAATCATAAAAGAAAACATCCGGCACGAGTGGGTGAACGGAGATCAGGTTCATCTGATGCAGATTTTCAGCAACTTGGTTTCTAATGCAGTGAAGTACACGCAGGAAGGTGGAAAAATTCAGTTTCTGGTAGAAGAATGTGAGACAAAGTCATCTGTCTATGCAAAGTACCGTTTCTTAGTCAGCGATAATGGCATGGGAATGTCGGCAGATTTCAAAGATACAATTTTTGATGCTTTTACTCGTGCTGAAAGTTCTATGACGAATAAGATACAGGGAACTGGTCTTGGAATGGCTATTACCAAAAATCTGGTTGAAGCAATGGGAGGCACCATTGATGTGGAGAGTGAACTGAGCCAGGGAAGCTGTTTTGAGGTTCTTATAGATCTGAGAATAGCAGAAGATAGATTTGTTTCTTCAGCAGAACAGGTAGAAAAGGATGAACCGGCTGGCAATGTCCTGAAAGGAATGAGGTTTCTGTGTGCAGAGGACAATGAGCTGAATGCAGAAATCCTGATGGAATTGTTAAAGATTGAGGGTGCAGAGTGTACAATCTGTGAAAATGGTAAAAGGGTCTTAGAGGCATTTGAGCAGTCTGTTCCGGGGGATTATGACATGATCCTGATGGATGTGCAGATGCCGGTTATGAATGGTTATGAGGCAACAAAAGCAATCCGAAGAAGCTCCCATGAACTGGCAAAGACAATTCCAATCATTGCTATGACCGCCAATGCGTTTTCTGAGGATATTCAGCATTCTCTGGCAGCCGGTATGAATGCCCATGTTTCAAAACCGGTTGAGATGAAGGTACTGGAAAAGACGATCAGAAGCATAAAATCCGGCGGGGGGCACCGAAATGCAGCTCATTGAACAGTGACAAATGGATATGGAAAAGAGCTGATGAAAGAATCTGGCATTGCCAGAACTTTCAATCAGCTCTTTTTTAGCATCAGTTCCCTCTTGACATTTTTTCATTTCCTGCTATACTTATCAAAGATAATTACTAAAGATAACTAAATTTCAAGAAGAAAGGACCATTTTCCATGACACAGGAAAAATTAAAGCAGTTCCTGGATGCGTGTTTTGATGCAAAGCGTCTGATCGAGAAACTCCCGGACCTGCCGGACGGTATGAAGCCGCGGCAGGTGCATGTGCTGGATGCGGTGAATGAGATTCAGAAAAAGCAGGGCTTCTGCCGCGTCAGCGACATCAGCAGCTATATGAACACAACGCTGCCGAGCATCACCAAGCTGGTGCAGGAACTGGAGGAGAGAAATCTTCTCGTGAAACAGGCGGATGAAAAAGATAAGCGCGTGATCAACCTGACACTGACCGAAGAGGGAAAAGAGTTTGTGGAACTTCGCGTGACGCACTTTCACGGGGAATGGGCATCCCGCCTGCCAGATCTGGACGACGCGGTGGTGGACGAATTTGTGCATGCAATCACACGGATGCAGGAAACGATGCCGGGAATAAAAGGAGTGAAAAACAATGGCAAAAGAAAATAAGAAAGAAGTATCGTTTGTAGAGGGACCGATTTTCCAGTCCCTGATCCGTTTTGCGCTGCCGGTGCTCGGCGCGCTGATTCTGCAGGCGGCTTACGGTGCGGTCGACCTTCTCGTGGTCGGCTGGTTCGGCGATGCGTCGAGTATTTCCGCTGTCGGAACCGGAAGCAACTTCATGCAGATGGTAACATTTATCATCACCAGCCTTGCGATGGGTTCGACCGTTATGATCGGCCAGCACATCGGCGAGGGCAAGCCGGATAAGGCCGGCAAAACCGTGGGAACCTCGATTGTTCTGTTCGCCATCATCGGTGTCGTCATGACGGTGATTCTGGAGCTGTTCGCAGGCCCGATCGCCAATATTTTACAGGTCCCGGCGGAGTCTTTTGACAAAACCGTCCTCTACCTGCGGATCTGTTCCGGCGGTATTCTGATCATCATCGCGTACAACGTCATCAGCAGCGTGCTTCGCGGAATCGGTAATGCAAATCTGCCGCTTTTATTCGTTGGCATCGCCTGCGCAGCCAATATTGCCGGAGATCTGTTCTTCGTCGGTGTGCTGAAACTGGACGTTGCGGGAGCAGCGCTTGCGACGGTTCTGGCGCAGCTGATTTCTGTCATCGCCTCCATGGGTGTGTTGAAAAAAGGCAATCTGCCGATTGAATTCAAAAAAGAAGACTGCCGCATCGACCATGACGAGCTGAAGAAAGTCCTGAACGTCGGTGTGCCGATCGCGCTGCAGGAGACGACCGTACAGATTTCCTTCCTTGTGATCAACTCGATCATCAACGGCATGGGTCTGATGCCGTCCGCCGGATACGGTGTGGCGCAGAAGCTGACCTCATTCATCATGCTGATCCCGTCCTCTGTGATGCAGTCTGTGTCAGCATTCGTGGCACAGAACACCGGAGCCGGAAAGAAAGACCGCGCGTGGAAGGGCTTCCTCACCGCAATCGCAACGGGCTGCTCTCTTGGAGTTGTGATTTTCTGCATCGGTTTCTTCGGTGGAAGTGTCATCTCCAGAATCTTCACGAGCGATCCGGCCGTTATCGAGCAGAGCGCCGCTTACCTGCGTGGTTTCGCACCGGAATGTATTCTGACCTGTGTGCTGTTCAGCAGCATCGGATACTTCAACGGCCGCGGCATCAGCATCCCGGTTATGATCCAGGGAATCACCTCCGCCTGCCTGATCCGTATTCCGCTGGCGCTGTTCTTCTCACACCTGCCGAATACGAACCTGACCTTCGTCGGCATGTCCACCCCGATCACAACCGTATACGGCATCTGCTTTTTCATGATCTGCTTTGCACGGTTAAAGAAAAAAGGGCAGATGTAATTGAATCAAACATAACAGAACTGCCTGGGAAACGGCACGGAGCGATCCGCCGTTTCCCAGGCAGTTTTTGGTATTGTTTGTCCGGAACTTTTTTGATACAATACAGACAGAAAGAGCGGAACCCTGTTCAGAAGGGACAGAACAGACGGAAAGGGGAAGAGGAGTGGATAACAGAGAAATCATCAATGAGACACTGGTCCATCTGTTTCACGAGATACAAAAACTGGAAGAAGAGGCGATCATCACCGAGGATTTCAAGGATCTGACGAACAACGATATGCACATCATAGAAGCCGTCGGCCTGGAGGGCGGCAATATGTCATTGATCGCGGCAAAGCTCGACATCACGGTCGGATCGCTGACAACGTCGATGAACAGTCTGGTGAAAAAAGGCTACACCGAGCGGGAGCGCAGCGAGAAGGACCGTCGGATCGTCTACATCCACCTGACCGGAAAGGGACGGCAGGCATTCCATCATCACGCAAAATTCCACGAGCAGATGACGGATGCCGTGATGGCGGAACTCGGAGAAGAGGAAGTGCAGGTGCTCGGGAAAACGCTGAAAGCGCTGACGGACTTCTTTCGGTCGTATAAAAAATAGAAACAAAAAGGCTTTTGCAGCCGGGACAGAATCAGAAAAATCTGTCCGGTATGCAAAAGCCTTTTTCGCATGGAAACGCATAGAAAAATGCTATTTTTCTACGCCGTTCTTCTCACAGATATCCGCGAGCACACACCGTTCACAGTGCGGTGTCGTCCGCGCAGTACAGACCTCGCGTCCGTGCTCCACAAACCGGTGGCAGAGCGAGCTTCCTTCTTCCGGCGGCACAATTTTCCAGAGTGCCATCTCCACCTTCTTCGGATCCTTGCAGTCATGCACGAGCCCGATGCGGTTGCACAGCCGGATGCAGTGCGTATCCGTCACAATCGCAGGCTTTTTGAATACATCGCCCATAATCAGGTTCGCACTTTTCCGTCCCACGCCCGGGAGCTTCAAAAGTGCGTTAAAGTCATCCGGCACCTGGCTGCGGTACTCGTCGCGCAGCATGCGCATGCAGGCGTTGATGTCGCGTGCCTTGCTCTTTCCGAGACCGCACGGCCGCACAATTTCCTCGATTTCCTCCGGTGTCGCGTTTGCCAGCGCATCGATATCAGGATACTTTGCGTAGAGATCCTCCACCACAACATTGACCCGCGCATCGGTGCACTGTGCGGCCAGGCGGACACTGACGAGCAGCTTCCACGCCTGGTCATAGTCAAGCGTACAGTCGGCGTCAGGATATTCTTGTTTCAAACGTTCAATGACGGCAAGCGCCAGTTCTTCTTTTGTCATCGTGTTAAACTCCCATTCTCAAAGATATTAAAACAGCGAAAGCTATCAGGATCCTTTCTCGCGTGCTGCCTTCCGAAGCTGCAGCGGCGTCGTGTGAAACCGCTCGCGGAAGAGGCGGTGAAACAGCTTATCGTTTGTAAAGCCATGCTTTTCCGCGAGCGTGCCGACCGGCAGATCCGTGGCGATCAGGTCGCGGTAGATGCGGGAAAGACGGTAGGAATTCAAGTATTCCAGATACGTCGTTTCCATGTTCTGGCGGAAGAACCGGCAGAAATATTCCGGCTGCAGCGAGACAACATCGGCAGCCTCCTTCAGCGTAATCGGTCGCTGGTAATTTTCCTGCGTGTACGTCAGAATCGTATCGAGCCGTGTCTGCGTCCGGGAGCTCATCGGGTGGTGCGCAAGCGGGCTTTTCTCGGAAAATTTCGTGTAGAGCAGATCGAGAAACGTAAAAAGCTCCCGCTGGAACGTCAGCAGATAGCCGTCGGGCATTTCCTCATGAAGCTGCATCATCGAAAGCAGAAGACGCCGGAACTGGCTGATATTTTTCTGCACTTCTGGATTCGTACTGTCGTAGTCAATCGAGAACCAGAGCTGTGACGGATCAGGCAGATAGTTCGCAAGGAACGCATCCGGAATCTGCATCAGAATCGAGCGGTTTCCCGTGGACGGACAGCGCGCCGTATGGATACGCCCGGAATTGATCAGCAGAAATTGACCCGGAAGGACGGTCTTTGTGCGGTCCGAGAGCGTGACAATGGAGGAACCCTCCAGAATATAAATAATTTCCAGCGCGTCGTGCCAGTGCGGCGGCGAAAAACTGCCGAAATCGTCGGTTACACGAAATTCGATGCTGCGGTTCGGCTGCAGCGTGATGTGTTCCTGGCGTGTCTGGCGCGGCAGATGATCTTTGCGTGGCATAAAAAACTCCTTTTTTGTTCAACTTAGTGTATCACTATCTTATCACGAAACCCCCGAATTGGGTATAGCAATTTTTGCATGAAGTTGTTATAATAAATGAACACAAAGCCACGTCACATACGGCTTCGTGCAAACTCAATCTAAAGAAAAGTGAAGGAAGAAAACGTATGTATCAAGTATGGAGTAACTTTTTAAATCCCGGCCAGATCGCCATGCTGGGAATCGTGGTCACCTTTCTGCTGACCTTTCTGGCGTTAAAGCATCCATTTTCCTTTCTGCCGAGCGATCACGGCAGAGAATTTGCCGTAAACGGCGGCCTCTCCCGCGGAAAACTGCGCGGCGTCGGCCTTGTGATCGTCATCTGTTTCCTGATCGGAAGCGTATTGTTCCTGCCTCTTGGCGCCGAGTATGTGATCTACGCGATCCTGCTCGTCTGCATCATGCTGAGCGGCTACCTCGATGATGCATCCGAAACCCCGTGGAGCGATTACAAAAAAGGCGCGATTGACCTCGTCATCTCCATTGTGACCGTCATCACCTTTGTGAATTACAATTCCACCACGATCTACTTCGGAAGCATGTCCCTTACCATTCCGAAAGTGGTCTACATAATCCTCGGCATCATCCTGATCTGGATTTCGATCAACGTTACAAACTGTTCCGACGGTGTCGACGGACTCTGCGCGAGCCTTTCCTGCGTGGTTATCTTCGCGTTCAGTATGATTTTCCACGATGTCCTTGGAAGCTTCACCGTAGCCAATTACCTGTTCGTGGCAGCGCTTCTCGCGTACCTGTATTTCAACACCTCGCCGAGCAGCATGCTGATGGGAGACGCCGGTTCGAGAGCACTTGGCTTCTACATCGCCATCCTTGCCATGCAGTCCCGCCATCCGTTCTTATATCTGCTGATGGCAGGCGTGATGATCGTCGATGGAGGAATCGGTCTTGTCAAAGTATTTTTACTCCGTTTCCTGAAAATCGCGATCCTCAAAAATACAAGAACACCGCTGCATGACCATGTCCGCCTGAAATACAAATGGTCCGACAGTCAGGTTGTGATCCGCTTTGTGATCCTGCAGATCCTGCTGGCAGTTGTTGCCTATCTGATTGTGGCATAAAGAAAAAACAAAAGAAGAAAGATGGGAGTGTGTCCCGGCAAAAGTAACTGGAAATGCAACAGGATACTTTTGCGGGACACACTCCCGTTTTGCATATTGGAACCAGAAAAAGGTTCAAACTGGAAAAAAGATAATATCGCCGTATTTTTTCACAGAATCCTCCCTGTTTTCGACAGGAAAAGTGTGGTAGGATAAAATTACCAAAAAACGTCAGCCTGAAACAGGAATTCTGTAAAAAATGATGAAAAGAGAGTGCTTTTCATCCTCTGTTTCGGGTGCATCAAATCAGGAGGTAATGAAAAGATGAAATTCACAGAAGGTTACTGGCTTCCGAGTGAAAAAGCAAATGCATCCCATGCAATGCAGGCTTATGAAGTAGAGCAGATTCCAGGCGGTATGCGTATCCTGGCTACCACACGTCCGATCGAGCACAGAGGCATGACCCTGAACCTGCCGACCATCACCGTTGAGTTCGTAGCACATACACCGGACACCATCTCCATGGAGGCATGGCACTACGAAGCCTACGACAACAAAGTTCCGTCCTTCGACAAAACAGAGAGCGTATACGAGGACGTAACTGTAACGATCAACGAGGATGAGGCAGTTCTTGATACCGGAAGCGTACAGGTCCGCGTACAGAGAAAAGGTGTCTTTGCTTACACCTTCGAGGCAGATGGAAAAGTTCTGACCGGAAGCGGCTTCCGCAACCTTTCCTATATCAGATGGGACCGTCAGCAGAGCACCATGCTGCCAGCCCAGAATTACATGACCGAAAAATATCAGCCATATATGGTAAGCGAGCTCTCCCTTGGCGTCGGCGAGTGCGTATACGGCCTTGGCGAGAGATTTACTCCATTCGTAAAAAACGGACAGGTTGTAGACACCTGGAACGAGGACGGCGGTACGGCATCCGAAATCGGCTACAAATGCGTACCGTTCTACATGACAAACAACGGCTACGGTATTCTCGTTGACAGTACCGACAACGTTTCTTTCGAAGTAGCAAGTGAAAAAGTAGAGTATGTCGGCTTCTCCGTACCGGGCGAAAGAATCAAATACTATCTGTTCCACGGACCGTCACCGAAGAAGATCATGAACGAGTACACCGCGCTGACCGGACGCCCGGCACTTCCTCCGGCGTGGTCCTTTGGTCTGTGGCTGTCCACATCCTTTACCACAAACTACGACGAAGAGACTACCACATCCTTCATCGAGGGAATGGAAAAGAGAAATATTCCGCTTAGCGTTTTCCACTTCGACTGCTTCTGGATGCACGAATTCCACTGGTGCGATTTTGAGTGGGACAAGAAATGCTTCCCGGATATTCGCGCAACCTTAAAGAAATATCACGACAAAGGTCTTCACATCTGTGCATGGATCAACCCGTATATTGCACAGGGAACCGCATTCTTCAAAGAAGGCGCTGCAAACGGCTATCTGCTGCAGAGAGCAGACGGAAAAGGCGTATGGCAGACCGACAACTGGCAGGCAGGTATGGGCCTTGTGGACTTTACCAACCCGGATGCAGTTAAATGGTATACCGATAAACTGAGAACTGTTCTGGACTGCGGCGTAGACTGCTTCAAGACCGACTTCGGCGAGAGAATCCCGGTTGACGTTGTTTACCACGACGGAAGCGATCCGCAGGCAATGCACAACTACTATACATACCTGTACAACCAGGCAGTATTCAGCCTGTTAAAAGAAGTAAAAGGTGAGAACGAGGCAGTTCTGTTTGCAAGAAGTGCAACAGCAGGAAGCCAGAAATTCCCGGTACACTGGGGCGGCGACTGCTCTGCAAACTATCCGTCCATGGCAGAAACGCTGCGCGGCGGCCTTTCCTTCGCCATGAGCGGCTTCTCCTTCTGGAGCCATGATATCTCCGGATTCGAGAGCACCGCAACACCGGATCTGTACAAGAGATGGTGCGCATTTGGACTGATGTCTACCCACAGCCGTCTGCACGGATCCACAAGCTACCGTGTGCCGTGGCTGTTCGACGAAGAGTCCTGCGACGTAGTAAAATTCTTCACCAACCTGAAATGCTCGCTGATGCCGTACATTTTCCAGAAATCTGTAGAGGCACACGAGGAAGGAACCCCGGTAATGCGCCCGATGGTATTCGAGTTCATGAACGACCCGGCCGTTCCGTATCTGGATCAGCAGTACATGTTAGGTGATGCCCTTATGGTTGCACCGGTATTCCGCGAGGATAAAGTTGCACAGTACTACCTGCCGGAAGGCACCTGGACTGAGCTTCTGACCGGCGAGACAAAAGAGGGCGGAAGATGGTATCAGGGAACCTACGACTACTTCTCCATGCCGCTGTATGTAAGAGAGAACAGCATCGTAGTCAGAGGAAACTGCGACACCAAACCGGATTATGACTACGCGGACCATGCAAACGTATGCGTATATCAGTTAAAAGACGCAGCTGAGACAAAGGTTTCGGATATCCACGGAAACACCGTATTCACCGTGAAAGCAGTCAAAGACGGCGATGCAGTGAAAGTATCCGTAGAAGGCGCACATACCGAACTGAAAGTAGAAGTATTCGTCGGAAACGAGAAGAAAGAGGCTGTGCTGGCAGCAGATGCGAACGAAGTTGTTGTTGCATAAGCATCGGAATGTAAGAATATAGGGAGGGAGAGGCACGGAAAAGCAAATTTTTCTGTGACCTCTCTTTTCAAAAAAGGAGAATAAAACAATGCGTTTTCAGACAGAAAATGGTGTATTAATTGCACAGGCAAACGGAGAAACACTGCGGATTGAGCCGTGGGGAAAGGATTCCTTACGTGTCCGCGCAACCATGCTTCCGGAATTTTCCGGAAAAAACTGGGCACTGACCGAAGTGCCGGAAAAAACAGAGGCAAAAGCAGAGCAGTTTGAGGTCGATCATCTGGAAATCGACGGATCGATGGGAAAAAGAACCAGCGCATCGATCACCAATGGAAAAATCCGTGCTGTAGTCAACTTTGCAGGAGTTATCACCTTCTACAAAGAAGATCAGGAAATTTTAAGAGAATATCACCGTTGCTACGACGGAACGATCAGCAAAGAGAGCCGCTGCTTAAAAACGGTCAACCGTGAGTGGAAAGGTGTGATCGGCGGAAGCGAATACAGCCTGAACCTGAAATTTGAGAGCAACGACGAAGAGAAAATTTTCGGAATGGGCCAGTATCAGCAGAAATACATGGATCTGAAGGGATGCACCCTGGAGCTGGCGCAGCGGAACTCCCAGATCAGCGTACCATTCGCCGTATCCAGCTTAGGATATGGTATGCTGTGGAACAATCCGGCTGTCGGACAGGTAACCTTCGGAAAGAACTACACCGAATGGACTGCACGCTCGACCAAAGATATGGACTACTGGCTGACCGCAGCCGATACACCGAAAGAGATCCTGGAAAATTACACCGCAGTGACCGGCCGCGCGCCGAAATTCCCGGAGGACCGTATGGGCCTGTGGCAGTGCAAGCTGCGCTACCGTACGCAGGAGGAAGTGCTTGAAGTGGCACGCCGCTACCAGAAGGAAGGCATCAAAGTCGATCAGATTGTCATCGATTTCTTCCACTGGACCGTACAGGGCGACTGGAAATTCGATGAAAAATACTGGCCGGATCCAAAAGCCATGGTGGACGAACTGCATTCCATGGGAATCAAAGTTATCGTTTCCGTATGGCCAAGCGTAGACCGGAAGAGCGAGAACTTCTGGCCGATGCTGGACCGCGGCCTGCTGATTAAAACAGAGCGCGGCGCCCTGCAGACGTATGATTTCCAGGGGGACTGCGTGGAAATCGATGTGTTCAACCCGGAAACCAGAAAATACGTCTGGGAAGTCTGCAAGAAAAACTATTATGATTTTGGAATCGATGCCTTCTGGCTGGACAACTCAGAACCGGATTTCGGCGTTTACGATTTCGATCATTACCGCTATATCGACGGACCGGCTCTTTCCTGCAGCAATATCTATCCGCAGATGTACAGCCGTGTCTTCTATGACGGCATGAAAGCAGAAGGAGAAGAAAATATTGTAAACCTGCTTCGCTGCGCCTGGGCTGGAAGCCAGAAATACGGAAATGTTGTATGGTCCGGCGATGTGCCGAGTACCTTTGAAGCCTTCTATGATCAGCTCCAGGCCGGCCTTAATATGGGTCTTGCCGGCATTCCGTGGTGGACAACCGATATCGGCGGCTTTATGACAGATGATGTCAACGACCCGGATTTCCAGCAGCTTCTGATCCGCTGGTATGAGTTTGCCGTTTACTCTGCTGTTTTTCGTATGCACGGCGACCGCGGACCGCACAACATTCCACCGCTCGATGACCGTGATTTTGGCGGCGGCTACCTGTATACCGGCCAGTCCAATGAACTGTGGAGCTATGGAGAAGAAAATTACCGGATCATGAAGAAATATTACGACATCCGCATCAGCATGCACGATTACATCAAACAGCTGTATGACGAGGCATCCGAAAACGGTTCTCCGCTGATCCGTACCATGTTCTACGAGTTCCCGGATGACAAAAAATGCTGGGAGCTGCAGGATCAGTATATGTTCGGAAGCGAATACCTGGTAGCGCCGATTTTCCATCTGAACGAGTTTGAGCGTGAAGTATATCTTCCGGAAGGACGCTGGGAAGACACCAGAGACGGAAAAGTGTACGAAGGCGGACAGACTATCCGTGCCGCTGCACCGATCGATTCGATTCCGGTATTTAAGAAAATGGCATAAGATCGTGTAAAAAGGTCAAAAAAGAAAACAGTACAGAAGACACACACAGCGTGGGGACTTTTCTGTACTGTTTTCTTTTCGACTCTAACTGCGCATCAGATATCCATATTTGCGCATCTGTCGGCGTATGATCTGCTCAACACGCTGGCGGATTTCCAGAGGATAGTAATCGGCCAGAGAATCCAGTTCCGTGCAGACATCTTTTGCAGTAAAGGAAAAGTGAAGCTGGATACCGTATAATTCCTCCGCAGCATCCAGCTGTGTATCAAAATCAGAGCTGAAAGGTTTGGCTTCGATGCGTTCTATACAGACATCCATCGGCAGATCCAGAGGATAGTCATTGCTAATGTCTGCAAACAGGCATAAACCCTGATCGAATAGAGGACTTGGAGAATATTGCTCTGTTTCTGTATCATATAGAACAGCGATGTTGTTGGTGTGCCGGTCTTCGTTTAGAAAGAAGGCATCAATTTCCAGCATAGCGGTCAGATATGCACCGAAATTCTGAATTCCCGTCATGTGTTCCATCTGATCTGCCAGAAAACGAATGCGTTCCGCCGGTTCTGAAAAAGCAGCAAGCGTGATTGCCAGACTGTCTCCGGTATTCTGGCGGTACAGTTTTTCCAATGGGATCAGCATCTGATTTGCTTTTAGAAAATCAGGACTGGAACAGCCACTGCGGAGAGTGCCGCGGTATGCAATCCGAACAGGCTGATACAGGACAAACGGGTGGGAAAGAGTGCTTTTTTGCAGTAAATGAGACACCAGTGTCTCCGAGAGTCCCTCATATCCCATATAGTCGGATTTGTACCAGATATTACCGATTTTCCACTTGAGCTGGTCCCCTTTTGAGGTGTGATCTGTTTTTTTGACAGGCAGCTGATGATCAAGACGGATCTGTTCCATGGCGTGCCTCCTTATTCTTCAGAATCAGGATCCATTGCTCGTCACCGGCCATTCGCCCATCTGTTTTTTCAATGATAAGCAGCGGATCATAAAAGGGAAGTCCCATTTCTTTTAAAATATCTTTGGCATGATCGCGTGTTTTGGGAAAACAGCGGCTTTCCAGAAACCAGGTAAAATCATCCCAGGTCGGATGCTCCACAACGCCAAAGGCACGAAGCGGAATTTTTTTTGTGTAATTCTGGATTGCAATTTTCTCATGACGGAAGTCGATATCAATCGTTGTGCAAAGCTGATCGCGGTAAAGAAAACACATCCGCGTTTTGACATCGGGATCCGTGCTGAAACAGTGAGCACGGGCAATTTGATTGTATACTGTCTGCCTGCTGACATGAAAGGTGCGCGCGATCTCGGCAATACTTTTTCCCTGCTGCTGCATGGCAGCCATCTGAATGATTTGCGGCAGCGAAAAAGCTGGTTTTCTTCCAGCCGCATGGCGCAGTGCTTCTTTTTTCGCTAACTGCTGGTATTGTTTCGCGTCTTTGGAAAGCTTGCGCAGCTCTTTTGGGTCCGTTGTTCCAAAGATCTCGTAAATCTGTTGCTCAAATGTGTTTTTCATGCAATCACCTCGTTTCTGCCATTACTGTATCACAGAGATCTGAAAGCGTCAAGAAATCATTTATTGACAAAAAACGAACTGATTGAGAAAAGTTACGGCTCGCAGATGTCTGAGAACAGCAATCATGGCGATGAAAGAACTTCCCTGCAGTGCAGGCAAAAGCTTGACAGAAAAAAGAAAAATAGCGTAAAATAAAGAAGCAGTACAGAGAGGCACGCAAACCGTGGGATTTCTGTGCTGTTTTTTTAGCAAAAAGGGAGGTTTTCAAAATGAATGAACTGGTTGAACTGTTAGACGAACTGCAGAAAAAAGCAAAGGCAGACCCCATTCTGCGTGAAAAACTGCTTCAGACAAGGGAAAATCCGAATCCAATCCACGCATTCTGCGAAATCTGCCATGCCTATGGCGTTTCCATCTATGAAATGGATCTTGCCATGGCAGGTGAAGAATTTTACGCAGAAATCAAACGCAGCACCAATGGCGGCGGAGAAAATTCCCCGGCGCCTGAAGGGGAAGATGACTTCTATGAGCTGTTTCTGGCAGCGTTAGAAAATATATGATTTTTTGCGAAGAATGTAAGTATTGATGAGTGTAGAAAGCTGCATGGATAGTGCCTGATGAACCTGCGAAGGGCTTGCCATGTCGTAGATGACACCGTCAAAAACTTCGAAGCGTTTCTCTTCTGGAAGCATTTCATACTGTTCCAGCGTGACCTTTTTCGAGCTGTGGTTGAAGAACTGGCGTCATAAAATACACATCTTTTCCCAAAAATGAAATGAAATCGCTTAAAATTCTTTCTTTAAATGTTCTGCGAGAATCGTATCGTAATCGCCTTCGATTTCCTCATCGCGCCCTGCATACCGCAGATTGGTCTCCACGCCGACCGGCTCCACATCGTCTGCAAATTCCCAGATATGATACCGCAGACCGCGGTGCTCAAAGTCGATGCTTCCGCAGTTGTCCTCTTCCGTATAGGAAAACGTGATTTTTTTCTCGTTTAAGACAGATTGAATTTGTGTCATATGCATAAAGCGTGATACCTCCGATTTTGTAGTTATCTGGAATAAAAAACAGCTACATTTGTTTACATTAGTATAGAACAGGGCGGGAGAAAATTCAATCGAAATTCTGGTCAGAATCATCGCAGCAGCTCTCACACGCGGTGTGCAGAGACAGCACGGGGTCGGAACGACCATCAAACATTACGCCTGCAACAATCAGGAAGAAAACCGCCGCGGCGTATCGAGCATCGTCTCCGAGCGCGCTCTGCGTGAGATCTATCTGAAGGGCTTCGAAATTGCAATCAAAGAATCCCAGCCAAAGGCGATCATGACCTCCTACAACAAGGTAAACGGTGTCCACACCGCCAACAGCTACGATCTGTGCACAACCGCTGCAAGAAAGGAATGGGGCTTTGCCGGCATCATCATGACAGACTGGACCACAACAAACGCCGACGGAGGCTCCTCTGCCGCAAAATGCATCGCTGCCGGAAACGATCTTGTGATGCCGGGAACCGACAACGACCACCGCGAAATCCTGGATGCGCTGAGTGCCGAAAATGACCAGTATCTCGAGAAAAAAGACCTGACCGCCTGTGCCCAGAGAATCCTGAAAATGATTTTTACTTCCAATTCATATGAATAATGCGGCGTTTTCAGGGATAAAATAACATCAGAAATAGCTGCCGCCACTTCGCAAAGCGAAATTTTCCATGCGGGCTTTGAATGTTACAGTTCGCTGAGATGCAGTGAACTGTAACATTCAAATAGTTGGGCAATTTCACGATTGAAATTTCCCATAACATGTATTAGAATATAAATGATATCAATAAATACGAGGACGTGAAAAGAATGTCAGGATTAAGTAACACACAATATTTTAAAGTAAAAACAGAGCCGGAGATTCAGGTAAAAGAGGTACTCGAAACCGTTTACAACGCCATGGTAGAAAAAGGGTATAATCCAGTCAACCAGATCGTAGGCTATATCATGTCAGGCGATCCGACGTACATTACAAGCTTCAAGGGGGCCAGAAGCCTGATCATGAAAGTAGAGCGTGATGAACTGGTAGAGGAACTGTTAAAAGAGTACATCAAAAATGAATCCTGGAAGTGAGCGTAATTACTATGAGAATAATGGGATTAGATTACGGCTCAAAAACAGTAGGGGTGGCAGTCAGCGACACCCTGGGTCTTACTGCGCAGGGAATCGAAATTGTCCGCAGAAAATCGGAGAATAAGCTGCGCCAGACGCTGGCCCGGATTGAAGAGATAGCAAAAGAGTACGGCGTGGAAAAAATCGTACTCGGCTTCCCGAAACATATGAACAACGACATCGGAGAGCGGGCCGAAAAATCTCTCGAGTTCAAAGAAATGCTGGAGAGACGGACAGGCCTGCCCGTTGTCATGTGGGACGAGCGGCTGACAACGGTCGAAGCAGACCGCACCATGATGGAAACCGGAATCCGCAGGGAAAACCGCAAGGAGTACGTAGATATGATTGCAGCTGTTTTTATCCTGCAGGGATATCTGGACTATCTTTCCCATCAGAAGGAATCACAGGAAAACTGAACAAAGGAATATTGTATGGAAAAAATAACATTTGTAACAGATGATGGCGGCAAAGAAGAATTTTACGTGGAGGAGCAGACCAGAATCAACGGAGTCAACTATATTCTGGTATCCGATTCAAAGGACGATGAGGCAAATGCCTATATTCTGAAGGATATCTCCACCGATACCGACGCAGAGGCAGAGTATGTTATGGTAGAAGACGACACCGAATTCGATGCCGTTTCCGGCGTATTTGCTTCCATGTTGGATGACGAGGCAGACATCACCTATTGAACCAGCCGTTTTGAAGCCATACCGGGACGCAGACGAAGCGGGACCGGGACAGCGCTTTAAAGGGCAAATCCTGCAGGTGCGGGACATGCTCCATCAGCCTGAAGTGACGCTCAGGGGATGCGTGCGTGAAGCCGTACCGGTAACGGAATCGTTTGGAAAACATGCGCGGAGGTGCTATTTGAAAAAGAATAATGGAAGTAAATTAAAAATTATACCGCTTGGCGGTCTGGAACAGATCGGTATGAACATCACCGTTTTCGAGTATGAGGACAGTATCATCGTCGTAGACTGCGGACTTGCATTCCCGGAAGACGACATGCTCGGTATCGACCTGGTCATCCCGGATGTAACATATCTGAAAGAAAACATCGACAAAGTCAAAGGCTTCGTCATCACCCACGGCCACGAGGACCATATCGGAGCCCTGCCTTACATCTTAAAAGAAGTGAATGTGCCGGTCTACGCCACCAAACTGACGATTGGCCTGATCGAAAACAAATTAAAGGAGCACAACCTGCTCCGTACCACAAAACGGAAAATCATCAAACACGGACAGTCCATCAACCTGGGCGCATTCCGCATTGAGTTTATCAAAACAAACCACAGTATTGCAGATGCAGCAGCACTGGCAATCTACTCCCCGGCTGGCATCATCGTCCACACCGGAGACTTCAAAGTCGACTACACACCAGTCTTTGGTGATGTCATCGACCTGCAGAGATTCGCAGAGATCGGAAAGAAAGGCGTTCTGGCACTGATGTGCGACAGTACCAATGCAGAGCGGCCTGGCTTTACCATGTCCGAGCGTACCGTAGGAAAGACGATCGACGGCCTGTTTGCCGAGCATCAGAATTCCCGAATCATCATCGCAACCTTCGCATCGAACGTCGACCGTGTGCAGCAGATCATCAACTCTGCTTATAAATACGGCCGTAAAGTTGTCATCGAAGGCCGCAGTATGGTCAACATCATCTCCATCGCGCAGGAGCTGGGCTACATCAATATCCCGGAAAATACCCTGATCGATGTGGAGCAGATGAAAAACTACACCGGCGAGCAGCTTGTCCTGATCACCACCGGAAGCCAGGGCGAGTCCATGGCAGCACTGTCCCGTATGGCGGCACACCTGCACAAAAAGATCTCGATCCTGCCGGGCGACACCGTGATCTTCAGTTCCCACCCAATCCCGGGAAATGAAAAAGCCGTTTCAAACGTCATCAACGAACTGTCTGCACAGGGTGCCAACGTCGTATTCCAGGACGTTCACGTATCCGGACATGCCTGCCAGGAGGAAATCAAGCTGATCTACTCCCTGGTAAAACCGAAATACGCGATCCCGGTACACGGCGAATACCGCCACTTAAAAGCACACGCAGAAGTAGCACAGAGCCTCGGCATCCCGAAAGAGAACATCTTCCTCATGTATTCCGGTGATGTCATGGAACTCGATGAGGACGGCGCAGCAGTAACTGGCAAAGTCCACACCGGAGCCATCATGGTCGATGGACTCGGCGTTGGTGATGTAGGAAATATCGTCCTGCGTGACCGCCAGCATCTGTCCGAGGACGGAATCATGGTCGTTGTACTGACTCTCGAAAAGAGAACGAACCAGCTTCTGGCCGGCCCGGACATCGTATCCCGCGGTTTCGTTTATGTACGCGAATCCGAGGATTTGATGGGCGAGGCAAGAGAAGTTGTAGAAGAGGCACTGGATGGCTGCCTTTCCAAAAATATCTCCGACTGGGGCAAGATCAAATCCACGATCAAAGATGCCCTCGGCGATTATGTATGGAAGAAAACAAAGAGAAGACCGATGATCCTTCCGATCATCATGGAGGCATAAATACCATGGACAAAGTAACAGAATGTCTGGATGCGCTCATCGAAGAAATGAGGGAGAGCAGGGCATATCAGAATTACTTGTGGATGGAAGAGGAACTTGAAAAAGACCCGGACTTAAAAAGCCGGGTCGACGACTATCGAATCCGCAACTACCGACTGCAGCAGTCCGAAAACGTAGACCTTTACGATGCGGTAGATTCCCTCGAGCGGGATTCCTACGCACTCCGCAAAAGCGAGAAGGCAAACGCTTATCTTGAGGCGGAGCTTGAGGTCTGTAAGATGGTACAGAAGGTGCAGGACCGTATTTCAGAAGAAATCCGCATCGGCGTACCGGAAATCTAAAACCGAAAATCAAAAGGAGAGCGCCCATGTCCGAAAAGAAAAGGGATGCCGGATACCGCGCAGCGCTGACAGGTGCGAAAGGAACCGTGCGCCTGCTCATTTACGTCTGCGTGATTCTTGTGATCATTCTGGCAGCGAAAACTTCATATCAGTTTGGATATGACGTGTTTGCCGAGGAGCCAGTCGCATCCAGAGGAAAAGGAAAGGAAGTCACCGTACAGGTGCGTTCCGGCATGGAGGCAAAAGAACTCGGTGAACTCCTGAAAGACAACGGACTGATCGACGAAAGCATTCTGGTTTTCGAAGTCCAGTACCGCCTGTCCGGCTATTACGGCGGCATCAAGGACGGTTCCTACGTGCTGAACACCGCACAGACCGTCGATGAAATGCTGGAAATTCTGGCGGGCGTCAACACCGAAGGACAGCCGTCTGCGGAATAACGCACGTTTGCAAAACAAGAGGAATCTTACATGATAATAGACGAACGAATGGTAACCTACATCAATTCCCTGGACACCGGCCACACCCCGTTTCTGGAAAATCTGGAGCGGACGGCCAAACAGACAAAAGTGCCGATCATTCGCCGTGAAATGCAGAGCTTTTTAAAAGTATTCTTAAAGATGAAACAGCCAAAGAGAATCCTGGAGGTAGGAACTGCCGTAGGATTCTCTGCTGTTTTCATGGCACAGTACGGTGAAGCGGACGCAGAGATTACCACAATAGAAAATTACGAAAAACGCATCCCGATCGCACGGGAGAACTTCGAAAAATCCGGCTTCGCCGACCGCATCACGCTGATCCCGGGAGACGCTGCAGAAGTCTTAAAAACCCTGGACGGCCCATACGATTTTATCTTTATGGACGCCGCTAAGGGACAGTACATCCACTTCCTGCCGGAAGTCCTGCGTGTCCTTGATAAGAACGGCGTACTGATCACCGACAACGTGCTGCAGGACGGCGACGTCATCGAATCCCGCTTCGCCGTGGAACGCCGGAACCGCACGATCCACAAACGGATGCGGGAATACTTATTTGAACTGACACACAATGAAGGGCTGCTGACATCGGTCGTGCCGCTGGGAGATGGAATCGCGATCACGATGAAAAGCCATGAGAAGAGAGAGGAAACAACATGAGAAAACCGGAATTACTGGTTCCAGCCAGCAGTCTGGAAGTATTAAAAGTAGCAGTGATCTTCGGCGCAGATGCCGTATATATCGGCGGAGAAGTCTTCGGACTCCGCGCGAAGGCGAAGAACTTTTCGATGGAAGATATGAAAGAAGGCGTGGAGTTTGCGCATGCGCATGGAGTGAAAGTGTATGTCACCGCGAATATTCTGGCACATAATCAGGATCTGGAGGGTGTGCGGGCTTACTTTGCCGAATTGAAAGAGATCGGGCCGGATGCACTGATTATTTCCGATCCGGGAGTCTATCGCATCGCCATGGAAGTGTGCCCGGAGATTGAGCGGCATATCAGTACACAGGCGAATAATACGAACTATGGGACGTATCAGTTCTGGTATGAGCAGGGTGCGAAGCGCGTCGTGACGGCGAGGGAGCTGTCGCTGGCGGAGATCAAAGAGATTCGGGAGTACATTCCGGAGGAGATGGAGATCGAGACGTTTATTCATGGGGCGATGTGTATTTCGTACTCGGGAAGATGTCTGCTGTCCAATTATTTCACGGGAAGAGATGCGAACCAGGGCGCCTGCACCCATCCGTGCCGGTGGAAGTATGCGGTCGTGGAAGAGTCCAGACCGGGGGAGTATCTGCCGGTGTATGAGAATGAGAGAGGGACGTATATCTTTAACTCGAAAGATCTTTGTATGATTGAGCATATCCCGGATTTGTTGGATGCGGGGATTGACAGTTATAAGATTGAAGGAAGAATGAAGACGGCGCTGTATGTGGCGACGGTGGCAAGGACGTATCGGAAGGCAATTGATGATTATCTGGAGAGCCCTAAGAAGTATGAGGAGAATATGGAGTGGTATCGGGATCAGATCTCGAACTGTACGTACAGGCAGTTTACTACGGGATTTTTCTATGGGAAGCCGGATCATGAGAGCCAGATTTATGATAGTAATACGTATGTGAAGGAGTATACGTATCTGGGGATTGTTGGGGAGAAGAATGAAAAAAGCAGATATGCGATTGAGCAGAGGAATAAGTTTTCGGTTGGGGAAGAGATTGAAGTGATGAAACCGGATGGGGAGAATGTCCGCGTTACGGTGAAGGGGATCTGGGATGATGAAGGGAACCAGATGGAGAGTGCTCCGCATCCGAAGCAGAAATTGTGGATTGATCTTGGCGTGGAATTGGATAGGTTTGATATTTTGAGAAGGAAAGAAATGGAATAGGATAGGAAAATAAAAGGGATTAGGAACGTGTCATTTTCGAAAGGTTGCTAATCCTTTTTTGTGCGAATAGAGATTATGTAAAGCAATGGTAATGATAAAAGAAACAAATAGGAAAAAGTTCGACATTCTGTGAAGAAAGTTGCTTCATAATGTTTACAAACTGGAGCAAATAAGCTAGAATGTACATGATATTATTGGACTAAGGCTAAATGCTGTTTTAATAGGCCATAAGTCACAAAAATATGGTAAGTATCATTATAAACGGAATGTATATAACTGGCAATGTCTAGGTCTAATTCTCCGGAAAAATAGAATGGTCAAGGGTGGAGTTCTAAAAACATGGTTTTGGGCAATAAGTGAGCTTTTCACTACATCCTGATACAGATAAACGAGGTTTCGTGTAGAGATATGTATACCTCTAATTAACTGGAAATATTGCATGAGAATGAAGTGAAAAAATCATTTAATGAAAATTTTTGTTAAGTTAAACAACATACTTTTGAAAAACACTCAATAAAATATATAAAATGCACTAAAAAATACGTTGCAGCACAGAATAAATGTCTACCTCAAACTTTCAGTGGCGGCATGATGGTCTACGGTGGCGTATAAAACTCATGCAAAATACCCCTATTACGAGCCTGTTTTATTGCAGAGCAAGGTGCGGACATGAAACCCTCATTTTTCCGAAGAATTAGAGGTGGAGGTTGAAAGTGTTGAAAAGCCCAAAATCTATTTTTCTGGAAAAGTTTATTGCAGAGAAAAGACGGACATGATAACTGCATTTTTCCGGGGAATTAGAGGTAGTGAGGGGGAGATGATTGTTTCATGTTGCAACAAAGAAACAGTATGAACTTGTACAGTTTTAACAAAGTAAGCTGGTGCGAAGGTTATGACAATAAGGGGCAGCACTTTGAAAAATAGAGAAGTGCGACAGCGAGTTATGACAATAAGACACAGCACTTTGTTGGTGAGTTGGTATGAAGATGTTTACCATAAAGTTTCAGTTGAAGCGAAATAAGTGAGTAGCCCATGGCAGGTCTACATAAAAGATTCAGTGGTGGTCGGAAGATGGCCACTGTGAGAAAAATGATAACTACAGTGTGATAAATCATCCGATGTGGATGATGAACACGCTGTTTTATATAAATTGATTGGCTCGATATGAGCCTTCCATATAAGTAAGATGAATTTCAGGAGGATATAGGATTATGAAAAAGGACTATAAAATTGCGGTTGCCGGTACCGGTTATGTTGGTTTGTCGATTGCTACGCTTCTCAGCCAGCACCGTCAGGTGACTGCTGTGGATATTATCCCGGAGAAGGTGGACATGATCAACAACCGTAAGTCCCCGATTCAGGATGACTATATCGAGAAGTATCTCGCAGAAAAAGAATTGAACCTGACCGCAACTCTGGATGCAAAGGCTGCATACTCTGATGCAGACTTTGTTGTAATTGCGGCTCCTACGAACTACGACAGCCACACGCAGCACTTCGACACATCTGCGGTTGAGGCTGTGATCAAGCTGGTCATGGAGTACAACCCGGATGCCATTATGGTCATCAAGTCCACCATTCCTGTGGGCTACACTGCATCTGTTCGTGAAAAATTCAACAGCAAAAACATCATCTTCAGCCCGGAGTTTCTGCGTGAGTCCAAGGCTCTCTATGATAACCTGTATCCTTCTCGTATCATCGTTGGCACTGATTTAAGTGATGAGCGGTTGGTAGAAGCAGCCCATGAGTTTGCTGGTCTGCTGCAGGAAGGTGCAATCAAAGAGAACATTGATACCTTGTTCATGGGCTTCACCGAGGCAGAGGCAGTTAAATTGTTCGCCAATACATATCTGGCTCTGCGTGTTGCTTACTTTAATGAACTGGACACCTATGCAGAGAGCAAGGGACTGAATACTCAGCAAATCATCAATGGTGTTTGCCTTGATCCGCGTATTGGTAGTCACTACAACAACCCCAGCTTCGGCTACGGCGGATACTGTCTGCCGAAGGATACCAAGCAGCTGCTGGCGAACTACGCAGACGTGCCGGAGAATCTAATCGAGGCGATTGTCGAAAGTAATAGAACTCGTAAAGACTTTATCGCTGATCGTGTCCTGAAGCTGGCTGGCTACTACGGCTATGACGAGGACAACGAGTACGACAAGGAACAGGAAAAATCTGTGACTATCGGCGTTTACCGCCTGACTATGAAGAGCAACAGCGACAACTTCCGCCAGAGTTCTATTCAGGGTGTCATGAAGCGCATCAAGGCGAAGGGCGCAACTGTGGTCATCTATGAGCCGACTCTGAAAGATGGTGAGACATTCTTTGGCTCTGTTGTTGTGAATGATCTGGCTAAGTTCAAAGAAATGAGCCATGCCATCATCGCAAACCGCTATGACAAGAGCTTGGATGACGTGAAGAATAAGGTTTACACACGCGATATTTTCCAGCGTGACTAAGAAATTATAGATAAAGGGAGGGTGAAAATGAACACAGCGACATATAATAAGGATTTTCATCGCACTGTGAAGAAAGCCGAAATCCCAACTTGTAATATTTTAGGAGTGGATATTGCAGCTATTGATATGGAGTGGCTGTTGGCATATCTGAATAATAATATTAAGGCCTTGGCTGGTGATTATATTTGCGTGTCCAATGTACATACCACTGTTACTGCATATGAAGAAGAGGCATATCGGAAGGTTCAGAATGGTGGAATTATGGCTATCCCGGATGGTGGACCACTTTCTTCAGTTGGTCAAAAGCGTGGATTTAAAAATATGAAACGTACTACCGGGCCCAGTTTGATGGGTGAAATTTTCAAAATTTCTGCATCAAAAGGTTACCGGCATTATTTCTATGGATCAACCGATGAAACACTCGAAAAACTTTACTCAGTGCTGATGGAGACATATCCTGGAATTCAAATTGCAGGAATGTATAGTCCGCCTTTTCGATCAATGACAGAAGAAGAGGATAAAGCAATTGTCGAGAGAATCAATGAAACCAATCCGGATTTTGTGTGGGTTGGACTTGGTGCGCCAAAACAAGAAAAGTGGATGGCCGCCCATCAGGGAAAAATCAATGGATTAATGGTGGGTGTTGGAGCCGGATTTGACTACCATGCAGGAAATATTGATCGGGCACCAGAGTGGATGCAGAAAAGCAATTTGGAGTGGGTATATAGACTTCTGCAAGATCCAAAGCGGCTATTTAGAAGATACTGGCATACAAATACAAAATTTATTTGGAATGCCATGATAAGGGGAAAATGATGGGTACAAAATCAAAAAAACAAAATATATTGATTGTACATAACTATTATCAGATCCCTGGTGGCGAAGATACTGTTGTGGAAAATGAAAAGAGAATGCTGGAAGAGCATGGACATAAGGTGATTTTGTATACTAGGAATAATGCAGAATTAAAAAGAATGTCAAAATTGAGAAAACTTTTTCTTCCAGTAACAACAGTGTTTAATCCGAAAAGTTACAAAGAAATCAAACAGTTGATAAAGAAGGAGAACATAGAAGTTGTTCATGTTCACAACACATTAAATCTGGTTAGTCCTGCGGTTTATTATGCAGCAAAAGCTATGAAGGTACCTGTAGTACAAACTATTCACAATTTTCGTTTATTGTGTCCCGGTGCAACTTTTTATAGAGACGGACATATTTGTGAGGACTGTGTTGAGCATGGGTTAAAATGTGCTGTGAAACATAGTTGCTACAGAGGAAGCAAGGCTCAAACGTTGGCTTGCGTGTTGAGCACTTGGTTTCATCGAATGACTGGAATATACGGAAAAATAAGTTATATTTGTTTAACTGATTTTAATAGGAATAAACTATTAGAATTGAAGCAAGTTAAATCCGATAAAGTATTTGTTAAACCTAATTTTGTTGAAAGTATAGGAAAATATATTCCAGAGGATCAACGAAAAAATCAATTTGTGTTTGTCGGTCGGCTGGATAAGTTGAAAGGTATTGATACTCTTTTTAATGCGTGGGAAAAATTGGGAGAAAGAGCACCTAAATTGATTGTATGTGGAACTGGTCCTATGGAGGAATGGTGCAAAAAATTTCTTACTAATCATAAAGTAAATATTGAAATGAAGGGCTTTGTTTCTAATATTGAAGCACGAAAGCTGATAGCAATAAGTCGTGCATTGATATTACCAACACGATGGTATGAGGGATTTCCAATGAGTATTGTTGAAGCATTTAGTGTGGGAACACCTGTGCTTTGCTCGGCCTTGGGAAATGCTGGAGCTGTTGTTGAAAATGGTATTACAGGATATAAATTTAATGCCGAATCAGTGGATGAACTGATTCAGTCGGCGAATATGTGCTACGGATTGTGTGAAAAGACTTATGGAATATATCAGAAAAGATATACCAAGGAAGAAAACTATAATAAATTAATGGAGATATATAATGCAGCAGAAAGAATATAAGAAAAATGTTTTAATATCAGCATTTAACTGTTCTCCATATGCTGGATCAGAACAGTATTTGGGGTGGAGTAGTGCCGTAGCAACAGCAAATTATGGATACAGAACATATGTGTTGACGATAGATAAAACGAAACAAGAGATAGAGAAATGGTTTGAAGAACATGATGATACAAGATTAAAAGATGATTTGTCATTTGTTTATGTATCGATTCCAAATACATTGTGGAAAATTAAAGGTCGTATTGGTATGCTAGTACGCTATAGATATTTTCAAAAGCAGTGTGTGATTTTAGGAAAAGAACTAGAGAAAAAAATCGAATTTTATTATTGTCATCATGTATCTTGGGCAAGCTTTGTGCAAAAAATTGAACTGTATAAATTAAATGCACCATTGATTATAGGGCCTGTTGGAGGGGGTGAAAAGACACCACAGTCTGTTGAAAAAGGATTTGAAAAAAAGGATAGATTAAAGGAATGTGTGCGAAATCTCGTTGCTAAAATGACCACACATTCAAACTGGTTTAATAGCTGTTGCAAAAAAGCCACAGTGATTTTTGTAACAACTGAAGAAACAAAAAAATTGATTCCTTGTAAGTATAGTGAAAAAGTTGTAGTTAACCAGGCAATAAGTATTTCAGCAGATGAAATAAGCTTGAAAGTTTCAGATAGAAAAAATCATGAACCATTAAAAGTCTTAATGGCAGGTCGTTCTTTGTATTGGAAGGGATTTGATTTTGCAATTAAAGCCGTGGGAGAATTGATAGGTGAGGGAAAAAATATTGAATTACATTATTATGGATCAGGTCCTGAATTGGATAAGCTACAAAAATTGGCAAATCTGATCGGAGGGGGGGCAAATTGTATTTCATGGAAATGTTAAAAGAGAAGAATTACAGAAAGCTTACGGTGAAATGCATGTGTGTTTAAATACATCCTTCCACGATTCGGGATGCTTAGTGGTTTTAGAAGCGATGGCACATGGTCTTCCAATTATATGCATAAATGCAGGAGGTCCGGGAGTTTTAACAGATACCACTAACGCTTTTAAAGTTGATGCTTCTTCTAGTGAAGAAATTGTAAATGATTTGAAAAATTCGGTATATAGAATATATATTGACGAAGAAACAAGAAAGAAGATGGCTGAAGCATCCTTGGTGAGAGTAAGAAAATACTACGAAAATGAGGCTAAAATGGAAATTCTACAAACGAAAATCCAGAGTAAATTAAGATAGAACTGTGGAGAAGGTAAATGAATATACTGAATATTATAAAAGCAACTTTTGTAAAATTAAAAAATAAAGAAAAGCTTCGAAGTGCGAAGAGTGCGATAGTGGATTCTAAAGATGTGTTTGAAGGTTCCAATTTTATTGGAAAAAATGCAGTTGTAAAAGATTGTCAGATAGGATTTGCTTCATATGTGGCATATGAAAGTCATATTGAGCACTGTCAAATAGGAAAATACTGTTGTATAGGACCATATGTGAGGACAATAACGGGAAAACATCCGATTGAGTTTGCAGCGATGCACCCATTTTTCTATGCAAAAAAGAATCAAATTGGAGAAAGCTATGTAGACATAACAAAATATGAAGAACATGATTATATTGATAATGAGAAACACTATCAAGTATTTATAGGAAATGATGTTTGGATTGGTAACGGTGCCAAAATTATGGCTGGAGTTCATATTGGAGATGGTGCTGTGGTAGCAGCGGATGCACTTATTGTAAAAGATGTTGAACCATATTCAATAGTGGGCGGGGTTCCTGCAAAGCTGATTAAATGGCGTTTCTCACCAGAGATAATTGAAAGATTTAAAAAAATTAAATGGTGGGAATATGATGAATCAATCATTAAAAAGAATGCGAAATTATTTGAAAATGTAGAACAAATGCTTGAACAGTTTGAAAAGGAAAAAAGATGAGTGATTACAAGATTGGAATTTTAACAATAGGATATAACAGAGCTAATAATTTACTTAGGCTGTTAAATTCGATAAATGCAGCAACTTTTCCGACAGATGATGTTGATTTGTTGATTAGTATTGATAATTCAGGAACTAAAGATGTTGAAAATGCTGCAAACAGTTTTAAATGGCTACACGGAAGAAAAAAAATATATACATATCCTGAACGATTGGGCTTAAGGAAGCATATATTAAAATGTGGGGACTTTTTAGATTTTTATGATGCTTTAGTGGTATTGGAAGATGATCTAGTTGTTGCGCCCTCTTTTTATATGTATGTTTTAATGACGGTGAATAAGTATATAGAGAATAATAATATTGCAGGAATTTCCCTGTATACACATTTATGGAATCATAATGCGGGACTACCATTTACACCTTGTCCTAGTATGTACGATGTATATTTCTTGCAAATGGCGCAATCATGGGGTCAGGTATGGCTTAAGAGTCAATGGAAAGATTTTAAAAGATGGTATGAGGAGAATAAAGAATTTGATAGAGCGGATGATTTTCCGGATTTTATGACAAATTGGACAAAGTCGTGGCTTAAATACCATAACAAGTACTGCGTGACACAGAATAAATATTTTGTGTATCCCTATAACAGCTATACGACTTGTTTTAGTGAAGCCGGAGAACATAGTGTTGTAAGTGTTTCTAATTTTCAAGTACCAATGATGTTTGGAAATATAGAAACGCTTAGATTGCCAGATTTTAATTCAAATGATGCAATCAAGTACGACATTTTTTATGAGAGACAAGGGCTGGAAAAGTTTTTTAGATTACACGATGGTGAATTGACAGTTGATATATATGGAAAAAAAATTAGACAGGTAAAGAATAGAAAATATTTACTGTCATCTAGAGTTTTACCGTATAAAGTCATTAAAACTTTTGCGCTTCAAATGAGACCTCAAGAACAGAATATTATATATGACGTACAGGGAAACGACATATTCCTTTATGATACAGAAATCGAAGCAAGTAAGTCACAAGGAAATGATGAAGAAAATCATTATATTTATTACCACAGAATCTATGGGAATACTCGACTATTGCTAAAAACATGTTTTAAATTAATTATTGAGGATGTACATATAGCAATTATACAGAAAAGGAAGAAGTATAAAAAATGAAGAAGATAATGCTTTTTGAGCCGGGCTTATCAACAGATAACTTGGGCGATCAAATAATTGTAGATGGAGTGAAAGCTGCTTTTAAACAGATTATGGATGGGGCATTTATAATTGAAATTTCGACACATATGCCGATTTATAATCGTCACATGAAACACTGTGAAAAAGCTGACTTAAAGATAATCTGCGGAAGCAATTTGTTGGTTGGAAATTTAGGCTCATATCTTCATTTTAGACAATGGCCAATCAATTTATACACTGCTCAAAGTTTAAAACCTTGTGTTCTGGTTGGCGTGGGGGCACAGAAGTATGGACAACATATAGGTGCCTATACAGCTCACATATATAAAAGAATATTGTCATCCGAATTTATGCATTCAGTCAGAGATAGCTTTACAGAGGAACAGCTAAGATCTGTTGGGATAAACAATGTAATCAATACTGGGTGTCCAACAATGTGGGGGCTGACAAGTAAAAAGTGTAGCAAAGTTCCAAGTAGAAAAGGTAAAGATGTTATTTTCACACTAACTGATTATAAACCAGATAGAAAAAGAGACCAGTATCTTATTGATGTTTTACGGAAAGAATATGAAGACATTTATTTTTGGGTGCAAGGTAGCAGAGACTACGAATATCTGAAAACTTTGGATAATATTGAATCAATAAAAATTGTTTCACCGTCTTTGCAAGGATATGATTCTTTTTTAGAGAATACTAAAAATATTGATTATGTTGGAACACGGCTTCATGGTGGAATGAGAGCTTTACAACATGAAAAAAGAACGATTATTCTTGGAATTGATAATAGGGCAATAGAATTAAACAAGGATTATAATATTCCGGTTATTGAGCAAAAGAATCTTTCAGACTTGCATAACTTAATTAATGATACATGGGGAACAGAGATTAAGCTTCCAACGGAAGCGATAAAAAAGTTTCTCGGTCAGTTTGGAATTACTTATGTTTCGGAATAAGGTATAAAAGGAGGGGGTTGAGTTGAAGATCGTTAAAATTAAATTTGTGGATTTTTGGGAGCATTGGAATCAAGAAGATAACTTTATAGTAAATACCCTAAAAAAATTTTTTAAGGTCGAGTTTTCAGAGAATCCGGATTATGTTTTTTACTCAAATTTCTCAAAAAGACTAGACCATATGAAATATAAGAATGCCGTAAAAATTTTCTATACACAAGAAAATCTTTGCCCAGATTTCAATTTCGCTGATTATGGGATTGGATTTGAAGAATTGACTTATGGTGATAGATATTTGCAATTTCCTATATGTTATATAGATGAACGCTATGGTAATGCGTGGCGGAAGATGAAAACGAAACATATGGATGTGCAGGGCAATGCTGAAAAGTATATCAATAGAGAATTTTGTGGAATGGTTGTCTCAAACAAAGATGCTGATCCGATAAGGGACGAATTCTTTGAGAAACTTTTACAGTATCAATTTGTTTCATCTGGTGGAAAATATAGAAATAATATTGGTCAGCCTAATGGGATTCCTGATAAACTTGAATTCATGAGAAAATATAGATTTTCATTTTGTTTTGAAAATTCATCACACCCTGGTTATTATACAGAAAAACTTATAGAAGGATTTGCAGCTAAGACAGTTCCTATATATTGGGGAGATCCGCACATAGAAGAAATCTTTAATCCAAATGCATTTATTAATCTTTCAGATTGTGAATCTATTGATGAAATGATCGAAAAGGTTAAAGCTGTTGATTTGGACAATGAAAAATATATATCCATGTTATCAGAGCCAGCACTTAATGAAGAATACAGCAATATATGGGAAAACAAACAATGCGAGTTGGAAAAATTCTTGGTGAATATATTTTCAGTAGAGAAAGAACAGGCATATAGAAGAAATAGGGTTTTTTGGGGAGAAAGATATTGCGAACTATATGAAAAGATGCGTGATTTTTATGTCTTTTTCTTTCAAAATAAACTTGAAGTGACGGCAGTAAAAAAATTAAAAAAAGCAAAAAATAAGTTTGTCAGGGTGTTGGCTAAATGAAAATAAAAATAAGTTCTATTTTAATATTTATATCACTAATTCCACTGATGATTGGTGATGGAATACAGTATATTTTGAAAATATCAAGTCGCAATTTAGCAATGCTCATAGCAATTGAAGCTTGTATATATTTTAGCATCTTTTTATATAGCTTTTGTAAAAGAAAAACCAATTGGTGCATTAATACGATTGTTTTGATATACATAACGATATTTATATCGGCAGGATTACATCATGTTCTAAATAATGCACTGCTGAATTATATTGGTGGATTTGCAATGTGCTTGATATTTGATTATTGGTTACGGAAAAAATATAGTGACTTTCTGAAAGTCTTGAATTTAATTTTGGTTGCGCTAATATTATTGAATTTTGTAACTATACTAGTATTTCCGCAGGGAATGTATGAGACCGCCTTATATAAGGCAAATTGGATATTGGGCTATAAGAATTCGCATTTTGGGTATGTTATGGCTGCGTTGGCTAGTGTGACAATCCAAGATTACGAAAAAAATAAAAAATTGACGTTTTGGAATAATGCTTTTTTGGTGGTTGCATGTGTAGGATTGTACTTGGTAGACTCGGTGATGGCATTTGTCGCTTGCTCAATATATGCTGTAATGGCTATTTTACTAATTAATTATAGTAATTTAAAACCAGTAAGACGTATATTGGATTTTTTGAGCGTGAGAAGAATTATTGTGGCTACGTTGATTATATGGTTTGTGATGGTCTTTTTCCAGAATAGTTCATTCTTTACTGGAGATATTTCTAATCTTATGACCGCTATGGGACGAGACAGTTCTGTAAGTGGTAGAGTTCCTATCTGGAATGCTGCTATTAAATACATAGAGAAGTCTCCCATAATCGGTTATGGTATTATTGATTCAAATGAATTTGTTCGAGCATCGGGGATTCCAGGTGGGACACATGCGCACAACTATATATTGAACATCCTTATAATGGGAGGCACTATATGCCTGATCGAACATATATATATGTATATAAATATAGTAAAACATATATTGAAAAATAAAGGTTTTGTTTCATATGCACTTACGTTTGTTATAGGTTTATATTTTTTTACTGGCATAACGAATATCAATTTTTATACAATATTATTTAACCCTATTTTTGTCTTGACGTATTATGCAGTTACTGAACAAAAAGAGAAAATGACTTTGCTAGACTAAGAAAGGAGATAAAATGGCATCAAATAAGTCTCGCGCTTTTTTTAGTAATTCAGGATGGATGATGGCACAACAAATCTATAGTATGTTATTGTCCCTTGTAGTTGGTGCGTTATCTGCTAGATATTTAGGACCATCCAATTATGGATTGATTAATTATGGAGCTTCAATAATTTCATTCTTTACAATAATAAGCCGTCTTGGGATGGATAGTGTTATTATTAATGAAATGCTGAAAGCACCTGAAAAACAAGGAACATATCTTGGCTCAGCATTAGTGCTTAGACTTTTGACTTCTATCGCTTCTGTATTCATGGTGATGGGGATTATTCGAGTTATTGAGCCGGGAAATATTGAACTTTATATTGTGACATTGCTTCAGTCGATTGCAATTATTATGCAGACATATGAAGTACTTACATATTGGTTCCAGATGGAATTGAAGATGAAATTTGTTTCGATTGCAACTATGATAGCGTTAACTGTGGTTGCAGTATGGCGAGTTTCTCTTTTGGCAGCAAAGGCATCAGTATATTATTTCGCTTTTTCGTATTCGATTCAATATTTTGTTTGTGGTGCAGTCGTTCTTTTCTTTTTTCAAAGAGAAAGAAATAAAAACATAAAATTAAAGTTCAACTGTTTAGATGGAAAATGCTTATTACTAAATAGTTATCATTTCATTATTTCTGGTATTGCAGTTACGTTTTATATGCAGATAGATAAAATAATGATTGGTAAAATGATGGATCATACTTCAGTGGGTATCTACACTGCTGCTACTACGGTGGCCGCATTATGGGAATTTGTTCCGACAGCTTTGATCAATTCGGCAGGTCCCATCATAATGAAAAAAAGGCAGAAAGATTATGATGGTTATATACGTCTTTTTGAAGAGCTACTGTTAGCGGTTACAATTTTATTTGTGGTAGTATCTATTGCGATGATGCTTCTAGGAAAAATAGCTGTTTTAATTTTATACGGAAAAAAATATTTAGATGCGGTTTATCCGTTAAGCATTCTAATATGGTCAACTGGATTTGCAATAATAGGTACAGCAAGAGGAATATGGATTGTAGCAGAAGGGTATAACAAGTATACAAAATATATGGTGTTTGTTGGTGCTGGTGTAAATCTTGTTTTAAACTTTTTCTTTATCCAATGGTGGGGAATTGTTGGAGCAGCAGTTACTACATTGATTTCTCAAATTGTGGTTTCACTAATTGCTCCGCTTTTTTGGAAAAAAACGAGAGGATTTGTAAAAATTTATTTTGAATCGTTTAAACGCTTTCCAGACTTTGTTGACACAATAAAAAGAGCTATTAGCAGATAAATTCTAAAATTAAAAATAAGGATGGTTTAATATGAATATTATTCGGAAGGTAAAAGATTTAGGATGGTGGGGATTGTATACGACAGCAAAGTATGCAACCTGTATATCACCGAAACTTAATACACGGATTTTATATCACGTTACATTTGGGAAAAAATGGGATGAGAATAATCCGGTAACTATTAATGATAAAGTGCTGTGGTTAAAATATCATACTTATTGGAAAAATGATACTGTAAAAAAATGTGCGGATAAGTTTTTGGTTCGGCAATGGCTTTTAGATAATGGCTTTGGAGAATATCTGAATGATTTGATTCGTTACTATGAAAGTCCAGAAGAAATTTGCTTAAAAGATCTACCTAATCAATTTGCAATGAAACTCAATGTTGGTTGTAGATGCAATTTAGTGTGCAAAGATAAAAATGAATTAGATGAAGAACAGGTTATTGAAAACGCAAGGAAATGGTTTAAACAAGATTATTATAAGCGTTTTGCAGAAATGCAGTATAAAGATGTGAAACCATGTATTATTGTAGAAAAGTATTTAGGAACTGAGTCAGGAGAACTTCCTGTGGACTATAAGTTCTATTGCATGAATGGAAAAGCTAGTTCAGTTATGGTTTGTGTTGATCGAAAAGATGGTCAGCATCCTAAATTTTTCTTCCTCGATCGAAAGTGGAATAAATTGCCATATACGAAAGAGAGGTTTTTATACCCGGATCTTGTAATTGAAAAACCTAAAATGATAGATCAGGCATTCGATTTGGCGGAGAAACTATCCAAGAACTTTCCGTTTGTGCGGGTGGATCTTTATATTATTGGCGAAAAAATTTACTTTGGCGAATTAACATTTACACCGGCAGCAGGATTGGATTCTGATTTTAAATTTGTTCCTCCAGGAGGAAAGGAAGATGCAGATACAATGCTTGGAAAATTATTAACACTTCCTAAAAATTAAAAGATTATATAGGTTTAAGGCGATTTCATTTTACCGAGGACTAGGAAGGTGAGAAAGTAAGTGTTTGGAGATATAAGGGATTCAAATCGATTAAAAAAGGCTCTAGAACAAGATAATTATAAAATTTTATATAACTCGCTTGGAGAAAAAGATGAGTGTATTATTTTTTTTTCGAGCAATAACATATATTATCCCAATACACAGGATCAGTTAGAAGATACCATTGAGAAAAATAAGTTTGAATGGGAAAATATTGCAAAATCTAAAAGTATTCTTACAAAATATGGAAAAATGATTTTTGTAAGAGATATGTGGAAGCAATGGTACATCAATGGAATAAATCAAAAAATTGATTCGGTAGAAAAAGTTATTGAATTTTTGAGAACCGAAACTGAAAATATGCGGGTTACCACAGTTGGAAATTCATCTGGTGGTTATATGGCAACCTTAGTAGCCCAAAAATTAAATGCTAAAATGGCCTATTGTGTTTCTGGGCAGTTTGATATTGCTGATCAAATTAGCCGTCAACCCGTAGTTAGGAAAGCAGCAGAGGAAAATTATAAATATATAAATATAGTAAGGACCATTACCTCAACTACAGTGATATATTTATATCCGGCTTTGTGTGAATGGGATAAACAACAGGCAGATTTGGTAAACAACAATAATTTTGTTATTTCAATACCATTTTCGAATTCAAAGCATGGGGAAACTTGTTACGGATTTAATTTTCCATATATATTAACATGCGATAAGCAAATTTTTGAACATCTGATGAAAAATGCTCCGATGGGGGGGTATTCAAAAAGAATTTTTTTATTAAGAACAGTTGGATGGTTTCGTGGTATGAAACTATTGATTGTCAATTTTATAAGCAAATCCAGAAAAAAGCTTGGGTGAGTTGATTTTTTCGCATTTTGAGGTGAAAAATTACAATTAATGTGTGCTATGAGATATCCGATTTTGAAACTCCAAATTCAGGGATTTGTTTCACAGTGACATCTCCTGTGATGGAAGACAATTCGCTGCGAGTGGAGGTTATAGCTGAATATTGTGATCAATGCAGACGATTACTATGGCAAAGAAGGCTTCAAGGCTGTTCATGAGTATCTGGTGAATGGCGGTAAGTCCTGTATGGCAGGTTTTGTGTTGAAGAACACTTTGTCCGACAATGGTGGTGTGACTCGTGGCATCTGCAAGATGGACGAACAGAACAACCTGACTGAGGTTATGGAAACCAAGAATATTGTAAAGACTGCAACTGGAGCAGAAACAGACGGTGTGGCTGTTGATGTAAATTCTCTGGTTTCCATGAGTATGTGGGGATTAACTCCAGAGTTCTTGGATATTCTGGAGCAGGGCTTCAAAGAGTTTTTCAAGAAGGAAGTACCTGAAAATCCGCTGAAAGCAGAGTATCTGATTCCTATCTTCATCGGTGATCTGCTGGAGCAGGGAAAAATGTCCGTGAAGGTTCTGAAGACCAATGATACATGGTACGGCATGACCTACCATGAGGATGTTGCAGCAGTAAAGGACAGCTTCAAGAAGATGCTGGAGGACGGCGTGTACAAAGCTGATTTATTTGCAGATCTGTAATAGAAGAGTTTTGCTTGAAAGATTAACAGCGTAATATTTGAATGCATCAATTTGAGGGCTACATAAATGAGTGAAGCAATTGGAACACGAGAATTTGCTGAAAAATACGGCGTGACATAGGCTACAGTTTCCAAGTGGTGCAGGGAAGGTAAAATTCCAAACTGCAATCAAGATGGAAAAGGATCGCCGTGGCATATTCCCAAGGATGCAGTTCCACCAGTTGGATATAAGCAAAGGAAAAAGTGATGTTGGAAATGAGCAACTTATGGACCAAGAACTATTCAACCCACAGTCTTCTTCAGTAAGCTCCTCTCGAATCATTTACACCCCATCAACCTTTGCTAGAACGTCTCTTTTGCATCTGCAGGAGGTCGGCTCTTTGCAGGCTGTTCACCCACATGTATCCCAGAGAGAGGATTTGGTGTCGTTTCTTTGCTTTATTGTTTTGTCTGGCGAGGGAGAACTTTCCTACGAGGAGCAGACTTATCAGCTAGGCCAGGGAGACTGCGTGTTCATTGATTGTCGGAAAGCATATAGCCATTCGACTTCTGACAATCTCTGGTCTCTCCAATGGTGCCATTTCTATGCACCGTCCCTTCCGGCTGTATATGAGAAGTACAAAGAGCGAGGCGGTCGGCCTGTGTTCCATCCGGATGACATAGCTTCGTTTACCAGTCTGCTCAGTGACCTCTACAATCTGGCATCATCTTCCGATTATATCCGGGATATGCGAATTAATGAGAAACTGGGGACTTTACTCACCTTACTGATGGAACAGTCCTGGCATCCAGAGAGCGTGACGGTGAGCCGGAAGAGAATGGAACTGGCAGCCGTGAAGGAATATCTGGACGAACACTTTACAGAGAAAATTATGCTGGAAGAGTTGGCAGAAAAGTTCTTTATTAACAAGTTCTATCTATCCAAAATCTTCAAAGAGACTTACGGAACAACAGTCAATAACTATCTGATCTCAAAGCGGATCACCAGAGCCAAGCAGCTGCTTCGCTTCACAGATATGACTGTGGATGAAGTTGGTGTTGCGGTCGGCATGGGAGATGCAAACTATTTTAGTCGGATGTTCCGAAAAGTAGAGGGAATCAGTCCAAGAGAATATCGGAAGCAGTGGTGAACACAGGGGAGAACACCCTGTGTTTTCCTAAAAAGCATATAGTTTGAAACGAAAATAAAGAAAGAGGTGCAACGATGAATACAAGACAGGCGAAGCCAATAATACTCACAGCCCCGGCCTTTGAAGACTTCAGAGGATATCTTGCCGTGCCATACGACCAATCTATAAATTTCACTGTTCGACAGATCAACCAGGGATACAGCAAGAAAGCGTTCACGCTGCGTGGTATGCATTTTCAGGAAGGGGAACACGCACAGGCGAAGCTGGTGTCCTGCCTGCATGGTTCGATTTTCAATGTGGCTGTGGATCTGCGCCCGGGGGAAACCTATGGTCATGCTTACAGTGCGGTGCTGTCTTTTGAAAATCGAAAGCAGATGTATATACCACGAGGCTTTGCTCATGGATACCTGACATTGGAAGATGATACCTTGATGCAGTGGTGTGTAGATAATGATTTCTGCGGTGAAGCTGCCAAAGCTGTACGGTATGATTCGGATTTTGTCTGGGAAAGCGAGAGCTGGCCTGCCAGGGAGTACATTGTTTCAGAGAAAGACAGGAATGCTGTGAAGCTGGAACTATAATATTCCCAGCATATTGCCATCTGTTTTCTACAGTGTTATACTTAAACCACAATACATAATAGAAAGGCTGATTGATTATGCCCAGAACCAAAGGTAGCAAGAATAAGCCCAAAGCTATGACCACTGATTTTGCATCTCAGATTATAGAGAAGCAGGAGACTATTGTGTCTCTAAATAATGAGATTACTTCCATTACCGCAAACATTGACACTTTTAAAGCAGACTTGAAAGAAAAAAAGGCAGCTTTGAAGAAGGTCGAAAAAGAAGTGGCAACGCTGGAAACGAAAAAGACAAAGGCAGATGCTAAAGCCGCTGAAGAAGCTAAGAAGGCTGAAGCCGAGAGTGTGGTTAAGAAATTATTAGCCAGCGGCATGAGCGCAGATGAGATCCTTGAAAAACTGAAATAAAACAAGAACCAAAAAAAATAAATGCCGTGTGGACAAATTGAACTCCAGGAGTTCACACGGTGTTTTTCGAAGGCTGTTACATAGTTTAAAACGAAAATAAAATGGGAATGAAATGCGAATAAAAGAAATGGAGCGTGACACAAAATGAACTTATCTAAAATACACCACATCGCAATTATCGTATCTGACTACGAAGCCGCAAAGGATTTCTATGTGAACAAGCTGGGATTCTCTGTTATCCGAGAAAATTATCGCCCGGAGCGCAAGGATTGGAAGCTGGATCTTCGTGTCAATGAACTTACGGAACTTGAGATTTTCGCTGAGGAAAATCCTCCGAAGCGTGTGAATCGCCCAGAGGCCTGCGGTCTGCGTCACCTTGCATTTTGTGTGGAGAGCGTGGAGCAGACGGTGAAAGACCTGGCAACAGTCGGAATTGAATGTGAGCCGATCCGTGTGGATGATTACACCGGAAAGAAGATGACTTTCTTCCATGACCCGGACGGACTGCCGCTGGAGTTACATGAGTAAGGGATGGAGAGACAATGTGAACTATGGGAGAGAAAAGAGCATATAAAGCCAGAAAGCCCGGTGGTGGCCGGAAGAAGTCGAAGCCGCAGTTCGATGCTGGGAAGAATCTGAAAGAGCAGATGGATGCTGCTGTGGCGCTTTATGAGGAGGATTGCTCCCTCCAATCCATCGCCGATGCTCTAGTTCTAAATCCTATTAAAGTAAGAAAGCTGCTTATCACAGCAAGTGTGTATGAATCAGAAGTGGCAGAGAAGGTACAGGATACCTTTGAAGAATACCGAGAAGCACAGAGTTATAAAGATGCAATCCGCTCAACCGCCAATAATCTTCAACTCTCCAAAGCCTCCGTCACCTCATACCTGCCTTATAAAAAAGGCGTGTACTTTCCGAGTACTGCATCCAAAGAGAAAATCAGTGTTGGAGCAGAACGGCAGAGGAGATACAGAGCAATGAAGCGGTGGAGAGCTGATCCGACAGAAGAAAACTTCTGGGGAGTAGTTTTGGCTTATGCTGGTGTGAAATTCAAAACTTACACTGGCTTACCATTTTCGTACGAAATTAAAAAAGGCAGAAACGGGCAATACACAAAGGAACTCTGGATCGACCGCCGGGAAAACAGCAAAAGTCTGGCGTGGAGCTCGGTGCTGCTGGCACTGAAGAATATTAAAGGCGAAGTGGTAGATCGACCGAAAGCACTGGGCGATATTCGAGGCATGACCTACATCTACGGGATGTTCTATCGGTTCGGGCTGATCGACGTGCCGGATGAGGTAAAGGAGAAGATGGGATGTCCGATAAACCGCAAAAAATAGGTTGCTATGTACAGAAGTGCGCGGTAATATGTGCCGTAACTGAGGATGTGAATCTCAGTTGGGAAGGATGGTAGCATTATAGAAAAATTGAAGGAAATGCTGGAGGAGTATTTGAAGAAAACAGAGCCGGAGTATTACCAGCCAGTGGAGAACCTGCTTGATCTGATCTACGAGCATTACACGGAGAATAACCCAGTAGAGAAAAACACAGATGCCGGGAAAGCAGCAAAGGCCAAGGAAAAGGAACTGGAAGAGTGGCTGCGAGAGTTAGATGGTATGGATAGGCTTGTAGATGACTACAACTGGGTAAAAAGACTGCGTCAGAAAGGTTGTGTGGATTTGCCGGCGTCAACTGGACGCACCTATCGCGCACCAGAAAGCCAGGAAGTTGTCAGAGTGGAGTTTCATGATACTGACCCGATTCCTTATGAACAGCCATTAAATGTAATTCCGGCAGCTACGGAAAGGAATAACTTTTCCGTAGCAGAGTCAATGAAGCTGTCTGTAGGCAGCTTTCATCTAACAATACCAAATGGAACAGATCCTCAGCTTCTGGCTCAAACGCTTCGAATTGTGAAGGAGTTGGAATGTTAGGGGATATCACAGCCGCCGATGAAATCTATATCGTAACAGGCAGAACGGATATGCGGAAATCCATTGACGGGCTGTGTGCTATTGTAGAGGATCAACTCCATATGGATCCAAGGCGAAGTGCCCTGTATCTTTTCTGTGGAAAACGTTGTGACAGGATCAAAGCTTTGCTCTGGGAATCTGACGGATTTGTGCTGCTGTATAAACGTATGGAAGTTCAGGGCAGGTTTCGCTGGCCCAGAAATCAGCTGGAAGTAAAACAATTGACCTGGCAGCAATTCGACTGGCTCATGTCCGGGCTTGAAATCGAACAACCCAAGGCATTCAAACCTACGGAATGATCGCGTAAAACATCTATGCCAACCAACAGAAACGGAGGGGCTTCTCACCCTGTATCATGTCTGAAATCCCTTGTAAATGCTGGGTTTTCTGCTTCTTTTTCATTGCTTTTTATGGTATAATAAGAGCAGTGAAAAAGGAGCAGAAAACATATGGCTGGCAATTCAAAAGATTCAAAAATCCTTGCGTACAAGGACATGATCAACCAACTGAATAAGACGATTTCCACACAGACAGAACTGATCCAGTCTTTACAAAAAACATTGGAAACAGACCGGCTGGAAAAAGAAAACTTTCGTCAGCAGATTGAATATCTCACGAAGAAACTTTTTGGTACTTCCAGTGAAAAACGGAAAGATATCGATGGCCAGTTGAATCTTTTTGATGAAGCCGGGCAGGAAGCAGACCCGACATGGGAACAGGAACTTCCTGATGACATCACTGTTCCGGAACATAAGAGAAAAGCAAGACGGACACATGCTGATCTCTTTAAAAATGTTCCTTCCTGCGACGAGATCATTTCTCTTCCGGAGGAGGAGCGAAACTGTCCAACCTGCGGAACGCAGATGGAATGTATTGGGAAAGAATTCGTCCGCCATGAATTTCGTTTTACCCCGGCCAAGGGAAAAGTAGTAAATATCTATCGTGAAACCTATAAATGCCCGGAGTGTGCCATATCAGAGGAACATCCGGATGATCAGACATTTGTCAAAGCCCCTGTTCAGGAAGCATTGATCCCGGAAAGTTATGCATCGGAATCCGTTGTCGGATGGGCAATGCACCAGAAGTACCAGAATGGTCTGCCGTTAAACAGGCAGGAAGAGGACTGGAAGCAACTGGGTGTCCCATTAAGCCGGGCTACGTTTGCTAACTGGATCATTTACTGTGCCGAGAATTATCTCCGTCATGTTTATGATTATTTTCACCGTCAGTTACGGATGCGTAAATATCTGATGGCAGATGAAACCCGGGTTCAGGTACTGAATGAGCCGGAGCGTAATCCTGAAACGGATTCCTGGATGTGGCTCTTCCGCAGTGGAGAAGATGGACTTCCGCCGATCCTGCTCTACCATTACACAGAGACAAGGGCAAAGTTCCATGCAGCATCTTTCCTACAGGGGTTCAGCGGATATCTGGAGACGGATGGATACCAGGGTTATAATAATCTGCCGGACATCAAACGCTGCTCTTGCTGGGCACATGTGAGACGTTACTTCACAGATGCCATACCGAAAGGGAAAGAGTATGATTACAGCCTTCCGGCAGTGCAGGGAGTACAGTTCTGTTCCAAGCTGTTTGATTGTGAGCGGTACTCAAAAGCAAAAAATCACACTGCGGAGCAGAGAAAACAATTTCGTCTTGAAAAGGAGAAGCCAATACTGGAGGCATTCTGGAATTGGCTGGATCAACAGCGCCCAAACAAAGGAACCCGTTTGGCGAAAGCGGTAAACTATGCCCAAAATCGGAAAGACACCCTGATGACTTATCTGGAAGACGGTCATTGCAGTTTGTCCAATAATCTTAGCGAGAATGCAATCAGGCCATTCACTGTCGGCCGGAAGAACTGGCTGTTCAGTGCCAGTCCGAAAGGAGCTGCCTCCAGTGCTATTGTGTATACAATGGTCGAGATGGCAAAAGCGAATGATCTGAATACCTATAAATATCTGACATATCTCTTATCACAGCGGCCAGACGATAAAATGTCAGATGAACAGTTGGAACAGCTTGCCCCATGGAGCGAGACTGCGAAAACGAACTGTCAAAACTAAAATAGAGTAAAACGCTTGCATCTATCATTTTGGTGCAAGCGTAATTCATGAGTAACGTAGCAATATTTTGCGCTTACTTTATAGGTATTCAGATCATATCTGGATAAAGCAGGAATTCACTATGCTTATCTACCACCGTACAGTCCAGACCTGAACCCAATAGAGAAAATGTGGTCAAAAATGAAAGCGATTCTTAGAAAACAAAAAGTACGTGTCGCTTCTGAGCTGCCTGAAGCTGTAAAAAAAGCTCTGGAAATGATAAGGCATACGGATTGTGAGGGGTGGTTCCATGCGTGTGGATATATGCACTAATTTATGGAAATGCTATAGTCGTAAAAAAATTATATATAAGAATAAGTGGTATTGAATATATAAAAGAAACTGTGTTATAATATATTGACATTATAGAGGAAAGGAAAAGTGACAATGGATAATTCTACTAGAAGAATGATTAATTCATTAGCGGAAGATGTATTGAGTGCGTACAATATATCTGTACCAATTGGAAATATTGATGAAATTGTTGAAAAGCTAGGTGGTACTATCCAGAAGGAAGCTTTTTTTTCTGATGGTGCCGTTGAGAAAGAAGGAAATGGATTTAAAATTATTGTATCTCCTTTTCAAGATGAAAAAAGAGAACGTTTTACAATAGCACATGAATTAGGCCATCTTTTTCTTCACATGGGTTATCGAACCAATAATGAATTGTGGGAAAAACAGGAGAATAATATTTATCATCGAATTGGAAATTCAGAAAAGGAATATCAAGCAAATGAGTTTGCGGCAGCTTTTTTAATGCCGGCGACAGAATATCTTTCTGTATTAAACAAAGTGGCAGAGGGAAATATGGTTGATACATCTAAAATAGCAGAATATTTTAACGTATCGATAGAAGCGGCAGCGAATAGAGGAAAATTTTTGGGGTATTTAAGATGGTAGATCAAACTCAGAGATTAAGCAGATATAGAGAATTAATACAGGAACTGAATGAAACGAAAAAAATGGAAATAGCTCGACGAACAGTTGAGCTATTCTTTTCGTTTGATATCGTAAATTCATCGTTGTATAAAACAATCAACTACACAGGATGGTATAATGTGATTATTTCTTTATTTAAAGAAATACAAGCAAGCGTAATGAAACTTATGCCAGGTGCAGAGATGTGGAGAGTTTTAGGGGATGAAATAGTTTTCATAATCCCGATAAAAGAAAACAAGGATTTTTTCGTATATACAGATAAAATATTTGAGATCCTTAATATTTTTGTACTTAAGTTAAAAAATGGTCAATTTTTTGATGAATTGGAAATCGATAATGATAAGAAGCTTTTAATGAAAATGCAAAATGTTATTTCGCTAAAAGCAGCTGCATGGATTGCAATTGTGGGTGAAAATGTACAACAAATAGAACGATATGATAATTTGCTGGAAAGATACAAATTAAGAGAAGGGTATGGGCTTATTGAATTTCTGGGAAATGACATTGATGCTGGATTCAGAATAAAAAAAGAGACTGAAAATAGAAGAATGGTTATAAGTTTTGAACTTGCGTACATCTTAGCAAAGGATACAGACTATTTGAAAAATATACATATCATTACATACAAAACTTTGAGAGGAATTTGGCAGAATAGATTATATCCTATTATTTGGTATCACGATCCCAAATATGCTGAAAACATACAGTTTGAGGACAGTTTTTTTTATGATGAGACAGAAGAAAATGAATTAACAAAAGAGTATTTTTCTAACAGAGAAAATTCAGTATTAAAAAAAGAGATGTATTATAATGTTTATAATGCATTAAATAAAATTTTGTCTGATCAGAATTTGATACATAAATTTGTAAAAATGGATAAAATTATAGAAGATTCACCGACAACACAAACGGCAAAAGGAAATTTGTTAGAACCCAAATTTTTCTTGAGACTTCATTGTGTGGCGGTATGCTATGATAAATCTACGAAGAAAATATTAATAATGAAACGATCAAGTAAAAGAGAAAAATACCCAGATAAGTGGGAATTTGGGTGTGCAAAAGCGGTTTTAGAAAGATCCTTAAATGAACAGATTGAGCAGGAATATTATAATGATTTCGGGGTTAAGATAAAAGTTGTTTGTGATGAAGAAAGAGAAGATAAGCAGCCGATACCGTTGGCATTGTATGAAGTGGAAAGTGAACAAGGAAAAGATAAGGGAGTCATTTCATTAGCTGAAGTAGTCGAAACGTATAAGAAAAGCGATTTTAAAGAAAATGAAAAACATTCCGAAGTGCGCTGGATTTCGAGAGAAGAAGTTGATACCTTTAAGGAAGACACTGTTAAAGATTTTAAAAACACATTAAAGCTGGCATTTGCAAAAATGGAGGAGATGTATGGAAATACAGATGAATGATAATTCTATAGTAGAGATGTTGGAAACAATATTTTCGAATGTTAATAGTTGGTTAAATTTTGCAGAAGCAAAAAACGCTGCATTGATGGCGTTTAATATAGCAATGTTAGCAGTAACATGGGGGAGTACAGAGAATGCTGGTAAGAACATATTATTTTATGGTGTGAATCTTGCAATAGTAATATCAACAATCATAGCTTTAAAATCGTTTAAGCCTGATAAGGGAAAATGTAAAGAAGAAACAGGCGTTATAAAAGAAAATGATAATTTGCTTTTTTATGAAGACATTGCAAAGTATTCGAAAGAAAGTTATTTAATAGCTCTATACAAAAAGTATCAAGATACAGTGAAAACGGAAGATGAACTTTTAAAAAGAGAAATAGATTATGCGGATGAAATAACATACAATGCTAAAATTATTGTTCAAAAATATAAGTGTTTTAAGAATGCATGGTATGTGGATTTTATAGGATTGGTGGGAATTGCTGTATTAATTCTGGCAGCCTAAAATGTGTAAAATTTCAATGGATAGTTTTTCATCGTTTACTTAAAAACAGGCTGAGCAATAGACGAATGTAAAACAAAGGAGTTGATATTGTGCCGTCATTAGCTTCATTTCAATTAACACCGCCTCAGGATGCGAGAGAGTTTGAACAATTGATGAGGGATTACTGTAATTGCATATATCCAGGAATGGCATGCTTATTTGCACGACCTGGGCAGAAACAGTATGGCGTTGATGTTGTTAGTACAGGCTCCAATGGGGTGGTGGCAATTCAGTGTAAGAATTATCAAGATATGTCTGTTTCAATTTCGATGATAGATCAGTGGATTCAGGGCGCAGAGGAGTTTAAACCGGAGATTTCTCATTTCATAATTGCGATTGGCGCTAAGACGGATGGAGAGATTCAAAAGTATGTGCTCGAAAAAAATCAATATCGGCAAAGCCATAATTTGTTTTCTGTTGAAGTAGTCTACTGGGAGGAGATCAGTGCATTTTTGAAGTCTGATGCACGAATACTGCAACGTTATTATCCGTTTATCAATACGGATGGAATCCAAGATCAATTTGATATTGCTTATAGCAGTTTAGACATAATTCGGCATGATTTTGTAGAGTTGATATTGAGGTATAAAATTCTGGATTTTTTGTTGGAAGATCCTTTTGTAGGTATAAAAACAGAATATCTTATATTGTCAGACAAATTTGATATAGCTTTAAAAGATCTGCTTCAGCGGACTGTGTTTTTGCAAGAAACTGAATTATATCAGAAAATAATCGCATTCTGTGGAAAATGGAATAAATATAATGGCTATATAGGGCTTAAAGTACAACCGAGCAATAATGGGCAATATGTCAGAATGAATCAAGTGCTGATGGAGGATTATGAAGAAATAGAAGCTATTGTTCAAAGAATGAAAAGTGAAATCTGCGAAATTTACGAATCAATAAGTCAATAAATGTAATGAAAAAAGGAAGATTTTTGACAAAATCTGTGATATACTAAAATACAGGTGTTTCAATCTATGATTGAAAAACGATGTTCCCTGGAGAGGGACAGAAATTAATACTACAATGATAAAGTAAGGAACAAAGAAAAGACATGTCACACAAAACTCTATTTTTACAGCAGTCCTACATCGACTGCACAAACCAGTACACCGCGCTTCTGGAAGCGCCGAATCTGCCGTTATGGGATTATGTAATTCTCACAGCATCCAATGAGGAGCAGGCTGCATCGTACCGTACACAGATTCAGTATCGTCTGGAGCACCATATGATTCCAGAGTCGACACACTATGCAGTTCTTCCGGATCCAGACGGAAAACGAGTAGGCAGCGGCGGCGCCACATTGAATGTTCTGCGCTACGTTCATGAAAATGCAGGCTCATTCGAGAATCAGCGGATTCTGGTAATCCATTCCGGCGGCGACAGCAAGCGGGTGCCGCAGTATTCTGCCTGCGGAAAGTTATTTTCACCGGTGCCACGTGTTCTGCCGAATGGAAAACGTTCTACTCTGTTTGATGAATTTATGATTTCCATGAGTGGTGTGGCCGCACGGATGAATGCTGGTATGTTGGTGTGTTCCGGCGATGTGCTGCTGCTGTTCAATCCGCTGCAGATTGATTTTTATGGCAAAGGTGCAGCGGCGCTTTCGATTAAAGAGCCGGCGGAGATCGGAAAAAATCACGGTGTTTACCGGGTTGACAGCGAAGGAAATGTAGGTGGTTTCCTGCACAAAAAAACAGTGGAGCAGCTGCAGAAACTGGGAGCTTCGGATGATCAGGGAAATGTAGATATCGATACAGGAGCGGTAATCTTCAACAGTGAGATGCTGCAGGCGCTGTACCAGCTGGTGGATACGAAAGAAAAATTTGCAGCTTATGTGAATGAGAGTACCCGGCTTTCCTTTTATGCTGATTTTCTCTACCCTCTGGCATCAGACTCTACGCTGGAGCAGTATTATAAAGAAACACCGGAAGGTGATTTTACGCCGGAACTGGAACAGTGCAGAACGGAGTTGTGGAGTGTATTGCATCCGTATCAGATGAAACTGATTCGAATGTCACCGGCTGCATTTATCCACTTTGGTACGACAAAAGAACTGCGTGAGCTTATGACAGAGCGGATGGATGAATTCTATTATCTGGGATGGACATCGAACATCAACACGAATCGGGAGGAAGCGGATTTTGCAGCTTCGAACAGTTACGTCAGCCCGAATGCAGAGATTGGAAAGGGAAGCTACCTGGAAGACTGTATGATTCGCAATAAGTCACAGATAGGTGAAGAGTGTGTGATTTCCGGCGTGACATTAGATGGTCAGACGATTCCTGCGCATACTGTTCTGCATGGACTGAAACAGCAGAATGGAAAATTTGTTGTCCGCATGTACGGTGTTTCTGACAATCCGAAGGAAGCATTGCTGTTTGGAAAAACATTGCCGATGCCGCTCTGGGAAGCTGCGATTTATCCAGTATGCGATTCAATGGAAGAGGCAGTGCATCAGACACTGGAAGCCTGGAGAGAAGGTTTTCCGATTCGGGAAGATGCGATTTCACTGAAAGACAGCTTTAACCAAGCAGATCTTTCTGCACTGCTGCCGTGGCAGGAGAAGGTATCGGATAAAGTAGAACTGGAAGAAATTCTGGAGGCAATTGATCGAAAGGAAAATTTAACCAGACTGGTTGAGCAGATGCGGGATGGTATCTCAGAGCGGGTGAAAGGTGAACTGCTGAAAGAAGCACAGAGATTAAGCGAGACAGAGCTTGATCAGTTCAGCAGAAAGATCAGAATTTATTATGTTCTGTCCTGTTTTGATGAAAAGTATATGGACTCCTGCTTTGCGACCATCAGCAGCGGTATTCTTGCCGGAGCTGTAAAAGGTCTTTGCTATGATGCCGATGCGAAAATGGGAAAAGATCAGGTTACCGTAAATCTTCCGGTCCGTGTGAACTGGGGAGGCGGCTGGAGTGATACACCGCCGTACTGCATGGAACATGGCGGAACCGTACTGAATGCGGCTGTGATGCTGGACGGAAACTGCCCGATCGAAGTTGTGGTTAAGAAAGTCGACGAACCGGTGATTGTTCTCGCAAGTGCGGACAGTGGTGCCGAGCAGACCTTTACCGATATTTCCAGTTTACAGGATTCCAGCAATCCATACGATCCGTTTGCCCTGCACAAAGCGGCACTGATTGCCTGCGGCGTGATTCCATATAAGGATCCGATTTCCGTGCAGGAAATCACGGAAAATCTGGGAAGCGGCCTGTATCTTTCCACGCAGGTCATCAATATCCCGCGCGGTTCCGGCCTTGGAACATCTTCGATTCTGGCGGGTGCCTGTGTAAAAGCGCTGTATGAGATGCTGGGAAAAGAGGTAACAGACGAAGAGCTGTATGACCGTGTTCTTTGCATGGAACAGATTATGTCTACCGGCGGCGGATGGCAGGATCAGGTCGGAGGTCTGGCACCGGGAATCAAGATGGTTTCGAGTGAACCGGCAATTCGACAGAGAATTACGTGTGTGCCGTGCAAAATCAGTGAAAAGACAAGAAAAGAACTCGACGAGCGTTTCTGCCTGATCTATTCCGGACAGCGCAGACTGGCAAGAAATCTGCTGCGGGATGTCGTTGGACGATATGTCGGAGGAATCGAGGATGCGGTGGATGTCTTATATGCGATTCAGCAGACGGCGGTTCTGATGCGGTTTGAACTGGAAAAAGGCAATATCGATGGATTTGCAGAGCTTTTGAATCAGCACTGGGAATTATCCAAGAAACTGGATGCGAGTTGCACGAATACGTGTATTGATATGATCTTCCATTCCGTAGAAGACCTGATTGACGGAAAGATGATTTGCGGTGCCGGCGGAGGCGGTTTCCTTCAGGTTGTGCTGAAAAAGGGCGTAACACAGGAAGATGTGCGGAAACGGCTGCGTGAAGTTTTCCAAGACAGCGGTGTAGATGTATGGAGCTGTTCACTGGCGTAGGAGGAGGAAAAGAATGTTAAAAGGAATATCACCGTTATTATCACCGGAACTGTTAAAGGTGCTGGATGAAATGGGACATGGAGATGAGATTGTATTTGCCGATGCGAATTTTCCAACGGTCAGTACAGGAAAACGAATTGTACGTGCAGACGGAATCGGTGCAGTGGAGCTGCTGGATGCTGTTTTGCAGCTGTTCCCGCTGGATCAGTACGATGAGGATCATTTTGTACTGATGGAAGTGGTGCCGGGAGATCCGGTTCAGACGCCGATCTGGGATGAGTATAAAGCGGTTCTGAATCGATACGAACCGGAAGCAAAAGTACATACGATGGAACGCTTTGCCTACTATGAGCGTGCAAAAGAAGCCTATTGTGTTGTGGCAACGGGTGAGACGGCACAGTATGCCAATATGATTCTGAAAAAAGGTGTGGTAAGATAGGAATGGAATATTTTGCTTCGTCGTCCCATTCGGTGTCGTCGCAGCGTATTTTATATACACCGTCGGAATTTGCCAGAACTTCACTTCTGTATTTACAGGAAACAGGTTCGCTCCATGCACTGGCGGCGCATACGTCTCATCGAGAGCATCTGGCTTCGTATCTGTTCTTTTCGGTAACATCGGGGTCAGGAGAGCTGAATTACAATGGGAAAACGTATGCACTGCATTCCGGAGACTGTGTTTTCATCGACTGCAGAAAACCGTATTCCCATGCGACATCGGCAGATCTGTGGACCTTGCAGTGGTGTCATTTTTACGGTCATACCATGCCTGATATTTACAAAAAGTATCAGGAGCGCGGCGGACAGCCGGTTTTTCATCCCAAGGAAATGGAAGAATTGGTAGAAGTTATGACAGACCTGTATTCTGCGGCAGGATCGGACAGTTATGTGCGGGATATGAAAATTAATGAGATTTTAAACCGCCTGCTTTGGATTCTGATGAAGAATTCCTGGCATCCAGAACAGGGACGCGCTGCGCATGCCAGAAAACGGATGAGCATGGAAAAGGTGAAAAGTTATCTGGATGAAAATTATAAGGAACATATTACACTGGAACTGCTGTCACAGAAATTTTATATTAATAAATATTATCTGACGAAGATATTTAAAGAAACATATGGTGTGACAATTATTTCTTATCTGGAAACGAGACGGATTACGCAGGCGAAAAATCTGCTTCGATTTACTGATATGACGGTGGATGAAATCAGTGCCGCAATCGGAATGAATGATGCAAATTATCTGGCGCGCCGTTTTCGAAAAATAGAAGGAATGAGTCCGGGAGAATACCGGAAAAAATGGTAAAACAGAAAACCGCAAATCATTTTCAGCAGATCGGGCAGAAAATGGTTTGCGGTTTTTCATTACAATTTAGAAAAGGGACGGCAGATCGTATTTATGTTTATCGTGTACATTGATGTCTTTTCCGAATTGGACTTCAATGATCTGCAGTTCCGTATCAGCAAAAATGGTGTGTTTGCTGCCTGCATTCATCTGCAGGGTGTCACCGGCGTGAACATTGTAAATAACGCCGTCGATCACGGCACGTCCTGTGCCGGAAATAACGTTCCAGACTTCGTTCCGGAAATCATGACTGTGGTAGTTCATCTGATGACCCGGATTTAAAGTTACTTTAATCGTAAGACTTTCTTTTTCGATATCCAGAATGCGGAAACTGCCCCAGGATTTTTCTGCAAACATAACGCGGTGATCCAGGGTATTGACAAAGGGCTTGATGTAACTGGACTGCTCTTTGTCGGAAACCAGGATGCCGTCCGGGCTTGCAGAAACTACAATGTCTTTCAGACCCATACAGAGTACGGGAAGATTCAGCTCGTTGACTACGTGCACATTTCTGCAGGTTTCGTTAAACAGTGCTTCACCGACATTGTGGCTGTCCATGGCCTCAGTAAGAGTATTCCAGGTTCCAAGGTCTTTCCACATGCCGGAGAAACGCATCACTTCGATACGGTCCTCGTGTTCTACCACTGCGTAATCAAAGCTGATTTTGTCTAACGTTTCATATTTATTGAAAAGATCTTCGTAGTTTTCAAAATCAATTAATGCATGAGCACGATCCAGAACATAACCAAGACGGAAAGCAAAAACACCGCCGTTCCAAAGAGCACCCTGGGAAATATACTGTTCTGCAATTTCTTTGGTCGGTTTTTCTTTGAACATCGACACCGTGCTGACAGGAGCCGGGGTGTCTGGAATAATGTATCCGTATTTTTCGCTTGGATAGGTCGGTTCAATACCCATCAGAACCAGGTTGGCATTGCTGGAAGCAGCCTGGGCACCGAGGTCTTTTAAGGCATCAAAATAATCAATTTCCACATAAGGGTCAACCGGGCAGACAACGACAGGTTCGTCCTCGGAAATTCCCTTTACATCCTTCAGATAGGCTGCGGCAAGCGCAATGGCCGGGAATGTATCACGGCGGCAAGGCTCAACGCTGATGCCGACATCTTCCCCTAACTGATTGTGGATGGCGGAAACCTGTGATTTTGAGGTCGCGATGGTTACCGTTGCATCCTTGTCGATCGTACGGATCTGACGGTAAACGCGCTGTACCATGGATTCCAGTTCACCATCTGCCGTATGGAAAATTTTGATAAACTGCTTGGAACGGATATCATTGGAAAGCGGCCACAGGCGCTGGCCGGAGCCGCCGGATAATAAAACGATATTCATAAAGTTTCTCCGTTATCTTTCTGCACGCATCGGGTTGTTCAGGAAATCCTCGTAGGAGAGACGGATGCCGTCTTCCAGCTCGGTTTTGTAGGTCCAGCCAAGAGCGGTTGCTTTGGATACGTCGAGCAGTTTTCTTGGAGTACCATTTGGCTTTGTGCTGTCCCAATTGATTTTTCCATTATAACCGATTACTTTTGCAACAAGCTCTGTCAGCTCTTTGATGGTCAGTTCTTTTCCGGTTCCAGCGTTTACGGTCTCATTTCCGGAATAGTTGTTCATCAGGAAGACACAGAGATTTGCAAGGTCATCGACATACAGGAACTCACGCAGCGGAGAGCCGTCGCCCCAGCAGGTAACTTCCGGCAGATTGTTAACCTTTGCTTCATGGAAGCGGCGGATCAGTGCAGGAAGTACGTGGCTGTGGGTTGGATGATAGTTATCGTTTGGTCCGTAAAGATTGGTTGGCATAACGGAAATATAATCAGTTCCGTACTGACGGTTCAGAAACTCACAGTATTTTAAGCCGGAGATTTTTGCAAGTGCATAAGCCTCGTTTGTTTTTTCCAGTTCAGAAGTCAGCAGACAGCTTTCCTTCATTGGCTGCGGTGCCATACGCGGGTAAATGCAGGAGGATCCAAGAAACTCCAGTTTTTTACAGCCGTTTTTCCACGCAGAGTGGATGACATTCATTTCCAGTGTCATGTTATCATACATGAAATCTGCCAGTGCTTCCTGGTTTGCAACGATGCCGCCTACTTTTGCAGCAGCGAGGAAGACATATTCCGGTTTTTCCTCTGCGAAAAATGCCTCGACAGCATCCTGACGGCAGAGATCCAGTTCTTTGTGGGTACGGGTAATGATATTTTCATAACCCTGGCGTTTCAGTTCTCTTACAATCGCGGAACCAACCATTCCACGGTGTCCGGCTACATAAATTTTTGCATTTTTTTCCATCATGATATTTGCATCTCCTAAATTAAAGTGCGGCTTTCATGGCTTTTTCCTGTTTTGCAAGCTGACGGTCATGCTTTGCCATAATTTCTACTAATTCAGCATACGTTGTTTTCTGCGGATTCCATCCAAGAACGGTTTTGGCCTTGGTCGGATCGCCCCAGAGGTTATCAACGTCGGTCGGACGGAACCATTCCGGATTGACACATACCAGCATTTTGCCGGTTTCTGCATCGTAGCCTTTTTCTTCCAGACCGGTGCCTTCCCAGCGGATGGTAATGCCGTTTGCAGCGAATGCTTTTTCAGTGAAATCACGTACGGTATGCTGCTCGCCGGTTGCGATGACGAAATCTTCCGGTGTTTCATGCTGCATAATCATCCACATGCACTCCACATAATCTTTTGCATAACCCCAGTCACGCAGGGAGTCCATGTTCCCAAGTTCCAGATGATCCTGAATACCTTCTGCGATTCTTCCGGCAGCCAGTGTGATTTTACGGGTAACGAAGTTCTCACCGCGGCGCTCGGATTCATGGTTGAACAGAATACCGTTGACAGCGAACATGCCGTATGCTTCGCGGTACTCTTTCACGATCCAGAAGCCATACTGTTTTGCAACCGCATACGGGCTGTATGGATGGAACGGGGTTGTCTCGCGCTGCGGAACCTCTTCTACTTTTCCATACAGTTCAGAAGTAGATGCCTGGTAAACTTTTGTCTTTTTGGTAAGGCCAAGAATGCGGCATGCTTCCAGAATACGAAGAACACCAAGAGCATCCACATCGCCGGAATACTCCGGAACATCAAAAGAAACCTGTACATGAGACTGCGCAGCCAGATTGTAAATTTCATCCGGCTGGACAATATTGATAATACGAATCAGCGATGACGAATCAGAAAGGTCACCGTCATGCAGTGTGATTTTATCCATAATGTGCTCGATACGAGCTGTATTTGCAAGCGAAGCGCGACGGGTGATACCATGAACCTCATAACCTTTTTCTAACAGAAACTCCGCAAGATAAGAGCCATCCTGACCAGTGATACCGGTGATAAGTGCTTTTTTCATTCGAAAATCCTCTCTATTCAATAATGTGTAGTGTGGAGAAAAATCTCCGTATTAGTTGCTTGTGTATGTAGTTTAACGGAAGATGGGGAGAAATGTGAGAGGATATTTTGGGGGTTGATAGCATTATATTGGTTTATTCGGTCAGAAGTGGTTTGATTTCCTTTTCTGAGGCACTAATTCATGGATAAGTCAAATTTGGAAAAATGGTGGGAAAGGATAAGCACAGAACTTGACACATAAGAACAGGAATGATAAACTAAGATTCAACAAAAAACGGTACGAAGTACCGCTGAATTATTCTCATTTAGTTTCACGCATATCTATACCGTTCATCTCCAGGCGATATGTATGATGCTTATCCGTGATTCGTGTAAGGCACGCATCGGAGTAGGTATTATCAGCAAACATATCGAACCATGTGCTGACTGGAAATTGCGAGATAACTACAGTTGATTTTCTAACATCTCTGGTGTCAAGGACTTCAAAGAGATCCCCGCATTCGAAGATACCCGGGGTCTGATCCCATTAAAATTCCAAATGGAAAGAATTATAAGAATAGACGTACATATTACTAGCATTGTAGTAGCGAAAATACTTGTGAAAATTGAAAATACTGGTTATAATATAGGAAAGGAATTTTGAGTGTTTTGTACATAGATTATTGGGCGTAAGATAAATTGTGAGAACTGTTTATTTGTGTAGGATTGAATAAATGAAAATTGTTGGATATCATAATACAGAAAGTGATAATGTTGATGATATTATTGCTAATGGTTTTGTATGTAAAAAAAACGAGAAACATTGGTTGGGACAAGGAATATATTTTTTTAATGATGCGGATACTGCTTTTAGAAATATTGATATGCTAGATCATGAAAAAGATATTAAAACGATAATAGCTGAGATTAACATTGCAGATAGCCAGTTTTTAAATTTAGATGATCCTACAAAATTAAATGAATTTCGACATTATTTTAATCAAGCTTATCAAAGAATGGAAGAAGAAGGAACAAGATTAACCATAAAGGGAAAAAACACAAAAGATGTCTTATTAATATATAGATGTTTCTTTTTGGATTTGTTTAAAAAAGAGAAAGGATATGAAGTTGTATTAAAAACATTTTCGAAAGATAGTCCACCATATGCAGAAAAAGTAGTTGGATTTGAAAAATATTTTGGATTGCCGTTTCTTGAAACATATATATGTGTATCTAAAAATGAATATATAATAAATAAGGCTATAATAGAAAGGGAGTGGCTAATATGAAAAATCAGTTCTTTGAGGAATTGGCAAATTTATATGGTATTGAAATTCAGTATAATTCGAAAGGAAATGGTGGATTGTATTATGTTGATCCAAATGATAGATTACGAAAAGTAGATACAATTCTCAATGACGATTTTGTCACTGCTCATAAAGAAACAATAAATATTGAGAGATGCTTTTCTTTTGATATGTTTAATGCAGCAGAAACTAATATCTCGGAGGCAGCATAGGGAGCGAAGTGATGAACATTGATAAAAATGAAAAAAGTATTCTCCGACTTGAAAAGGTAGTAGTCGAGGATATATCGTTTAAAAGATTCAACACTGAGGCAACGAAAATAGAGAAGGACGCAGAGGTATCTTTTTCTAAACAATTAAATCAAATGGAGAAAAGTTTATATAAAGTAACAGTTAGTGTTGGAATTAATTCGAACAGTGTGTGTAATATGAATATTACGATGTCAGGATTTTTTAGATTAGAAGAAGATTCAACGTTAGGAAAAAGACTGTTACAAACTAATGCTGTTGCAATACTTTTTCCATATGTTAGGAGTCAATTGACGTTATTAACGTCACAGCCTGGATTTGACCCTGTAATACTACCAGTGATGAACATAAATGCTTTATTTGCTAATGAAAAATATTAATATGTACATTGAGGGCGGATCCCATTAAAATTTTATAAACGTAATGACTGGCATCTTAGGATGCCAGTAAAAAATGGTTTGTAACTTTAATGAATTAAATTGTAAAAGTAAAGGATACCCGGGGTCAGACCCCAATGCAACTCCTTATATTTGGTTTCCACCGGCCAGCGATAAAAATAAAGTTCCTGAAACATTGCCTGCGTGATGAGTGGATCGAAAAGATTGGTAGCGAGGTATTCTTTTGTGCCGTCATCGAGAGTGACTTCAATGACACGGACGTCAATGTCCGAGGTACCGTCCTTGGAATTGCCCGGAAGAAAAGTATGGACATCACCTATCTGAATGGTTTACATAAGGAAATGTTTTATTACCTGTACCTTTTTTCAGATCTTTATGATCGAAGCATAGTCGGCGGGGAAGTCTACGAAGAAGAAAGTGCAGAACATGCCAGCGAACTAATCCAACAGATCTGCCTAAAGCAGGGACGTCCTACAACGCAGCCGTTAGTGCTACACTCAGACAATGGATCACCGATGAAAGGCGCTACTATGTTAGCCACTTTGTATCAGCTTGGAATTACGCCATCGAATAGCCGGCCACGGAAGCATCCAGTGCCTGTCCCCAGAAAAAAATGAGGAGAAGGTACTGTAAGAAATAATTGACTCCCTTAGGAGTAAATATGTAGTAGCAATAATTCATACCTTTTTAGCTGTATTTTGTATCGTAAACAGAAAGAAAATACACTATAATCCAAGGCAATGAAAGTACTTAAAAAAGTAGTTTCGTTGCCTTGGTTCCATTTTTAGAAAGAATAATACTTAGGTGGGAAAATTCTCAGGCGCTGTGTGGAGTTTTCTGTAAGAAGCCGGTAAGCGCCAAGTATTCCTGCTGATTTTCAAATCCTTAGATTTCCCCTATAATTGCAGCTGATAGATACTTAGATTATTTCACTACAATTATGGAGGATAGGTTATGGCAGGTACTCGCAAGACCCGCGTTCCGATGTTGGAACAGATCAGACTTATCAATGAATGCCGTCAGAGCGGCATGACAGATGCTGACTGGTGTCGTGAAAACGACATTGCAGTAAGCACCTTTTACAACTGGGTCAGCCGTTGTCGGAAAACAGCAGCGGATCAGATCCCAGCGGCGAATTATGGTCATCTTGAGGTTCCACGCCCGAAACAGGACGTGGTTCCCATTGACATTGTTCCGGATCACATTCCGGAACAGCATACCGCATCGCAGATGCTAAATTCGAACCCTGACAATCCACATACGATTGAAGTTTCTATGAAGGATATCACAGTCCGCATCAGCAATGATGCGGATCCTGTTCTGCTCACCAGGACTTTTCGCATGCTTCAGGAGTTTTCATGTTAGGTGATGTTTCCGGACTTGAGAAGATCTACATTGTCTGTGGCTACACGGATATGAGGAAATCTATTGACGGACTCAGCACCGTTATCGAAGACCAGCTTAAGATGGATCCGTCGTCCAGTGCTCTCTTCCTTTTCTGTGGAAGAAGACGGGACAGGATTAAAGCCTTGTTCCGCGAACCGGATGGCTTCGTTCTGATCTATAAGCGATTGTCTGTCCGCGGCGGTTATCAATGGCCCAGAAAGCAGTCAGAGGTCCGGAATCTTTCCTGGCGGGAGTTTGACTGGCTGATGTCCGGGATTGATATTGACCAGCCAAAAGCCCTCAAAGCAGAATAAAAAGCGCGTGGATCCTGGCAGAAATCCTGCATGGAAAAATCCGGAAATCCCTTGTAAATCCGGCATTTTTCAGGCGTTGTTTTCCTTTAGTAAAAGCCCCCTTTCTGGTATAATAAAGGAATCAAATCCGAGGAGAGAAACGACGGCTTCCAGTGCAAAAGATATCCAGCTTCGAGAGCTGAAAGATACCGTATCACAACTGAAAACAATGATAGCGGAGCAGACGGAACTGATCAAAGCTCTCCGTCTTATTATTGACGAAAAAACCAGTCATGAGAAAGCTCTTCAGGAACAGGTAGATTATCTGACAAAAAAACTCTTTGGTCCCTCCAGCGAGAGAAGATCTGATGATATTCCGGGACAGCAGAATCTCTTCGATGAAGCAGAAGTGGAACAGGATCCATCCCTGTTGGAAGGCGAAACGGTAATCCGGGAGCATACCCGTAAAAAGAAGGCAGCACATGAGGAACTCTTCAAAGGCCTGAAAGTTGAAAAAGTAGTGGTCCCACTTCCGGAAGAGGATCAGGTCTGTCCGGTATGTGGTACGCAGATGGTCCTGATCGGCGAGGAATATGTCCGCCGGGAACTGGAATTCATTCCTGCCACCTGTAAAGTGATCGAATACTACAGCCAGAGCTATGGATGCCCCTCCTGCAAGGAAGGATTCGGCGATACAGAAAAGCCTGTGATCGTAAAGTCTCAGGTTCCGCCAGCTCTGCTTGGAAAAGGACCTGCATCTGCAGCTGCATGGACTATGTACCAGAAGCATGCCAACGGGCTTCCACTTTACCGGCAGGAAAAGGACTGGAAGCAGTATGGGGTGCAGATCAGCCGGACGACCCTTGCAAACTGGATCATCTACTGTTCAAAGAACTATTTTCAGCCAATGTACGATTACTTTCATCGGGAGCTGCTGAAACGTAGTTTTGCGATGGCAGATGAGACGCGGGTCCAGGTATTGAAAGAGGAAGGACGCAGGGCACAGACCCAGTCATTCATGTGGCTGTTCCGAAGCGGTGAGGACGGACTTGCGGAGATCATCCTGTATGGCTGTTCCCCGACCAGGAGCGGCAGCCATGCAAAGGAGTTTCTGGAAGGCTACAGCGGATATCTGGAAACGGACGGCTATCAGGGTTATAACAGTCTGTCTGGGATCAGGCGCTGCTCCTGCTGGACACATATCCGCCGATACTTTATCGACGCTGTTCCAAAAGGGAAGCAGTATGACTACAGCCAGCCTGCAGTACAGGGAGTCCAGTACTGCAATCGGTTGTTTGCCATGGAAGACTCCATTAACAAAAAGTATCCCGGTAATTATGAAAAGCGGAAACAACTGCGTCTCGAGAAGGAAAAACCTGTTCTGGAGGCTTTCTGGTTGTGGCTTGACCAGCAAAAGCCCGTCCGGAATACCCGGCTGGATAAAGCTGTGAATTATGTTCTCAACAGGCGTGATATAGCGGAAACCTATCTGGAAGACGGGCGGTGCAGCTTTACCAATAATCTCAGTGAGAATGCGATCCGTCCGTTCGCAGTGGGGCGAAAAAACTGGCTGTTCAGCAGTTCCGTGGACGGAGCGAATGCCAGCGCAGTAGTCTACACAATGGTTGAGATGGCCAAAGCACATGGGCTGAACATCTACGGATATCTTAAATTTCTGCTGGAGAACCGACCGAGTAAAAATATGACCGATGAACAGCTGGCGGAACTGGCACCTTGGAGTGAAAAACTCCAATCTATCAAAAATCGCATGTGAATTATAGTGAATTACTCCAACTCGTAAAGGGCTGGAGTAATCTTGTATCTAACCGCATTATTATTTGGCGCTTACGATGAATATGTCAAAAATCCGATTGCGTATTTATTATCTATGTGTTTATAATAAAAGTAGGAAAAAGTAAGAAGAAATTTTGTGAAGGAACCTTTTCAGAAATGAATATAATTGAGAGGAGGCCACTATGGGCACAATAGTAAATTCATTAATATGGATGATAATAGGAATTATTGTAGATCGTATGGTGGACTATATGATGATTCCTAGATTTAATAAATGGAAGAAGTTAAGAGTGAAGAAACAAAGTAAGCAATTATATTTAGGAAAAAAAACAGTTGATTACGTACGTCAGTATTATTCGGATCACTTATATAACTGTAAGATAAAAAATGGATCAGTACAAATTCCATATTTGGTAAACGATTCGTGGAGCAAGTGGAACTTTGACGTTTTAAAAAATCCGGACTTGTTACAGATCGTAAACACAAACAAATGTGATTATCCAATTAATTTAAAATGTATAGAGAAAAGGAAAAAAGAGGGAAAACATTTAGTTGATAATCCAAGTCTTTTTTTACACAGTGTTCAAGAAAAAAATGGAATGATTAGTATAGAAGCAGGGGTTTATTCGTATTTTCAAAGAATTTCTTTTGTATATGATTTTGAAAGAGAAACATATCGTAGAGTATATGGAAAATTTTTGAAAAAAGAGCAGATTAGAAGAAAATATTTGCCAGAAAATATACCATCATCCTTTTCTTCACAAAATACTGTTCCATTAGGAGCCGATGTGGCGGTAATAATAAAAAAGAATGGACAGTATTTGGTGTGTACCCATAAACGATCAGAAGAATGTGCAAATTATCAGGGAATTACTATGGTTGTGCCCTCATTTGGATTTGGAAACGCATCAAAAAGTAGCAATCCGCTTTTATATTCAATATTAAGTGAGTTTTCTGAAGAATTATTTGATCGTAAAGAAATGGAGGAACCAGATAACTATCTGAATCCAGAATGGTTCTATCAACAATATGAAGAGATTGTAGATATTTTAAAGTTACAAAATACAGGAGAAGTGAGTATTAGAGTGATAGGTGGTGGATTTGATGTAATAGGTGGATTTTTCAATATTAATATGATGTTAGTAGTAGAAAATGAAACAATATCAGATAAATTGTTTAATAGAATTCATGGAAATTGGGAAACATCTTTCGGAACAATCAAATTTATTCCGATAAATTCTGATGAAATGGAAAATCTTTTGCTGAATAATAGACTTTCGCCTTCGTCTGCATTTGCAATTTCAAGGGCAATATCTCTGTTGTAATGCTAACATTGGAGAAAAAAGTAGCATCAAATAAGTTGCTATGACCACATTGGGGTCTGACCGTGCGTCCAGCTAAGGGTATATAGTCTGGTGGGTGGAAGCCCAATCAAATAAGCTGCTAACCACAGCATTTGAAGCGAGTCTTGAGTCTGCCGCGGTAACGCTGCAGGCTAAGCGTAGACAGCAAGGTAACAGGGATAGCTAGTGAGCGCCGAAATCCCAAAAGAACCAGAGGGCCGACATCGTGGTCAGGATGGAAGGCAACATATGTACTTATCGTTATTTTACTTGATTTTGCAGACTATCTGATTTATTATACTCGTAAAGAAGTAATTTACGAGTTACTAACTCACGAGTATAATTATTGGAGGTGAGCAGATGAGTCAATTCTATTGCCGTGAGGATGAGCTGCGGAAACTGAATAAACGGTATGCAGGTGATAAGTTTGAGTGCATTGTCATCTACGGCAGACGGCGTGTTGGTAAAACGGCACTGATCAACGAGTTCTGCAAAGATAAGCCTACCATTTTCTTTTCTGCATTGAACACGACAGGAAAGGAAAATCTGGAAGCTCTCTCAAAGTCGATTATGAGTTTTGAGCGGCCGGATATGGAGTCTGCACCGGAGTTCAGGTCCTATGATGCAGCTTTGGATGAGTTGACAGCACTTTCAAAGGAAAAGAGGATTGTCTTTGTCATTGATGAGTATCCTTATCTTGCAAAAGCAAAACCAGCTATTTCAGCGATGCTGCAGCACATCATCGACCACAAATGGACAGAGTCCAAGATGTACCTGATTCTTTGCGGCTCCTCTATGAGCTTCATGGAGAGTCAGGTGCTTGGAAAGGAAAGTCCGTTGTATGGCAGACGTACTGGCCAGTTTAAGATTGAGCCGCTAGACTATAAAGAAACCGCTGTGTTCCACCCAAATCTGTCTGCAGAAGACAATTCCCTGATTTATGGGATCACGGGAGGAGTTCCCCACTATATCAATAAGTTGGATGTGCGAGATAGTGTGGATGAAGCTCTGTTGGATAATTTCTTTGACCGCTCCAGCTATCTGTATGAGGAACCGGGGAACTTACTGAAGCAGGAACTCCGGGAGCCGGCCATTTATAATGCAATCATTAAAGCGATTGCAGAAGGTGCTTCCCGAATGAACGATATCAAGATGAAGGTCGGCGAGGAAAACTCGGTCGTATCGAAGTACCTGAAAACGCTGATCGACCTTGGCATTGCGAAGAAAGAAACACCGATTACAGAAAAACCGGGTAAGAAAACCATCTATCTGCTGGCTGATAACTTCTTCCGTTTCTGGTATCGGTTTGTGCCAATCAATATGAGTGCCATTGACTCTGGCAGAATTGCAAAGACCTATCCACACGCTGTAAAGCAGTATCTTCCTGATTACATGGGTCTAATTTATGAGAAGATGTGTCAGGATTACCTGCTCTATTATTCGGATAGCCTTCCTATTGAGCTGAGTGAAATCGGCCATTGGTGGGGGACAGACCCGAAGAAGAAAAAGCAGATACAGATTGATATCGTCGGAACTCCTGTTGAGGGCAAAGACTATATCATCGGTTCATGCAAATACCGGAATGAGAAAATCGGTGTGGATGAACTCGATTTGATTCGGGATTATGCCTCAGTTTTTGGAAAGGGCAACAACTATCACTACTATATCTTCTCGAAAGGCGGATTCACAGATGGACTTCTTCAGGCACAAGAGCGAGGTGAAGTTCGGCTGATAACGCTGGAAGACCTTTACAAGTAAAAATTCTAATCAACCCTGCTGGTGAAAGCTGGCAGGGTATTTTTAGTTTGCGCGCCATGGGCGCGCTCTAACGGGTGAAAGTCCCGAACACGCCTAGGCGACAAGGAAGTGTATAGCTGAACAGCAAGGGTGTCTATCGTAAGGTAGAATCTGAAGGAAGCTGTAAGCGAACTCTTGGTCCGACGGACAGAAATCACATATGAGGCTAGGTTCCGCTTGGTAAGTCTGCTAAATAAGACAAAGCCGTAAAGTTGCCGTTTGTAGGAACCGAGTAAATGTGGCGGATATATGAGAGAAAAGAGCGTGCACCTTAAGCGTGGAGGTCTCACAGGGGTTTCATTAGCCTAGTAACAACGAACTGTGAGAAGTCAGCCGAGCCCATAGTAGTAAAGAAGTCTCTGTAATGGAGATGGAGCGAAGGGGCGAACAATCAATAAGTTTGAGTATGTCTCGTATTGCAGAAA
>ERZ780167.179-NODE-179-length-68203-cov-13.799422_pt1 | contig 68203 bp, 79 predicted proteins | sample MGYA00510982_ERZ780167 | MGnify/ENA primary metagenome ERZ780167 (study PRJEB29588, sample SAMEA2146107) | human gut metagenome | biome: human gut; feature: human-associated habitat; material: faeces | place: Denmark | collected 2008/2010 ... | reverse complement strand
ACTTTCCTGCCATATGGGCGTATACTATACACAGCTTTCACCGCAGGAGGTGCGCCATGCGCTTTTGTGAGCAGCTGAACGAATACATTACCCGGCTGGACTGCCGGGGCAAGGAGCTGGCGGAGGCCGCCGGGCTATCCGCACCGTCCCTGAGCCGCTACCGCACCGGCGAGCGCACGCCGGGCCGCGGCAGCGCCGTGCTCACAGCGCTGAGTGATGCTTTGGCCGATATGGCCAAAGCAAAGGCGCTGCCGAATATGGACGCGGACACACTGTATAGCGCGTTCCTGCAATGCGATGAATATGCCGGCACGGACAAGAAAATGCTGCGGGAGAACTTCAATGCGCTGATCGAGGTCATGGGGCTCAGCGTGGCGAAGCTGTGCCGCTGCGCCAACTACGACCCGTCCGCCATCTTCCGCTTCCGCCGGGGCGAGCGTCAGCCGGCGGAGCCGGAGCAGTTCGCCGCCGCCGTGGCGTCTTATGTTTCCCGGGAGATGGACGGCCCCGCCCAGCGGGAAGTGGCCGCCGCGCTGCTGGGCTGTGCCGCTGAAGATCTCGGCGACCGCGCCGCCTACTGCCAGCGGGTGCAGGATTGGCTGCTGGGCAGCCATGCGCCCCGGGAGGACAGCGTCTCCCGCTTCCTGACCAAGCTGGATGAGTTCGATCTGAATGCGTACATACGCTCCGTCCATTTTGACGAGCTGAAGGTCCCTGTGGCGCCCTTCCAGCTGCCCACCAGCCGCAGTTACTCCGGTTTGCGGCAGATGATGGACAGCGAGCTGGACTTTATGAAGGCGGCGGTGCTGTCGCGCTCCACAGAGCCGGTGTTTATGTACAGCGATATGCCCATGACGGAGATGGCCCAGGACCCGGAGTTCCCCAAGAAGTGGATGTTCGGCATGGCGCTGCTGCTGAAAAAAGGTCTGCGGCTGCAGATCATCCACAACATTGACCGCAATCTGCCGGAGATGATGCTGGGATTGGAGAGCTTCATCCCCATGTATATGACCGGCCAGATCGAGCCGTATTACTTCAAAGCGCCCCAGGGCGGTGTGTTCCTGCATTTCCTGCGGGTATCCGGCACCGCCGCGCTGACCGGCGAGGCTGTGTCCGGCCACCATAGCGAGGGGCGGTATTACCTGACCAACAACCGCACAGAGGTGGCCTATTACCGCCGTCGGGCCGACGCTCTGCTGGAGAACGCCAAGCCGCTGATGGAGATATACCGTGCCGACGGCGCTTCCCGGCTGAACGCGTTTCTGTTGGCAGACAGCCGCACCCCCGGCCGACGGCGGGGGGTCCTATCGGCGCCGCCGCTGTATACCGCGGACCCCGCGTTTTTGGCGGCGGTGCTGCAAAGACACGATGTGCCTGCGCCGGATCAGGAGCGTATCCTGGCCCACGCCAAAAGCCGCCGGGAGCAGGCCGAAACCATCCTGCGGGACAATGAAATGGTGTTGGCTCTGCCCCGACTGACAGAGGAAGCCTTTGAACGATACCCGATGTCCCTGCCCCTGTCAGGATCGTTCTATGAACGTGATATACCGTATACCTATCAGGAGTATCTGGAACACATCGGTCAGACAGAACAGTTCGCGGCAGTGCACCCGCGCTGCCGCCTGGAACTGACCGCCGACAGCACCTTCCGCAATTTGCAGATCGTCATGCACGAGGGGCGGTGGGCCATGGTGTCCAAGGAAAAATCACCCGCCATACATTTTGTCATCCGTCACGCCAAGCTTCGTAGTGCTATTGAGAGCTTTGAGCCGCCGCTGGTGGAGGAGTGACAGCCCGCGCGGTCAGTAAGCACCGGCGTGTTTGTGGTCAAAATTATGGTCAAATCCCCGTTCTGGCGCAGAAGAAAAGCCCTGTAACCGGCATGGTTACAGGGCTTTTCACTGGCGCAGTGGGAGGGATTCGAACCCTCGTGCCGCTTTTGACGACAACACGATTTCCAGTCGTGCTCGTTATGACCTCTTCGATACCACTGCATATTCTTTTTGCTGCGAACAGCAAAATTTATTATACCAAATTTTTGCCCATTGTCAATACATAAATGGTAAAAATCGAAACAAATTGTGGGCATGGCACCTTTTGAAAAGCACCATGCCCATCGCGGCTCCTCCGCCGGGATCACTCCAGTTTTTTCGCCACGGAGACCATGGCGCTGTCCAGGGCGTTGCCCATGCGCTGCATAGCCTGGCCCACAGCGGTCTTGCGGCATTTGGGCCGGGGACAGGCCACCAGCTCGGCGGTGACACCCACCACGACACCCACGGCCATGCCGCAGAGAAATCCTTTTTTACACATTTTACTTTCACTCCTTTGCCCTACGCCATCAGTATCTCCCGGTTTACGGGGAAAATACGGCGGGGGCGTTGCCAAATTCCGCCGTGGGGAGTATAATAAAAACTGTCGAAAATTCCTCCGGAATTTTCCAACAAAAGGCTCACAGTCTGCTGCGCGCATAAGTTTGCCGCCTGCGGGCGGCAAACTCTGCGAGGCTTTTTATTTTTTAATACTATTCAAAAAAGGAGTATTTTTATGTCGATAGAGCGCCTGCAAGCGTGCATCCGCCGCCGCAAAACCCCGGTGGCGCTGGTACTGAACCCCGTTGAGGAGCGGCTGGACGGTAAGTTTTTGAATAATTTCACAAATATGTACGGCGATTGCCCCATGGCCCACGCCGAGGCCCTGCGCTATCACGGGAGCCAGGCCATTTCCCAGACGGCGGAGCTGCTGCCGGCGGTGATCCTGCGGGCAGAGCCTTATCTGCGTCAGGGATTCATGGGGATGGATGTGCTTTCCAACCTGGTGAACATGGCGAAAAGTCAGGGGATGTATACCGTTGTAGATGCCCGGTGCGCCGGGATAGAGCCGTGGCTGGGAGGCGGCGTAAACGCCGATGCCGTGACGGTGCTGCCCTACGGCAGCGCAGAGAGCTGGACGCCTCCGGAGGATAAGGCGGTGTTCGCCGTGCTGCGGACCCGGGACGCCGGGACCGGGTCGGTGCAAAACCTCATGGCCGGAGATCGGCAGGTATTTTTGGCCGCCGGAGAGCAGGCGGCCCGGTTCGGCGCCGGAGCTATGGCAGAGACCGGGTATAGCTTGGACATCAAGGACCTGCGCCGCCGGCTGAAGGACACCTTCCTGCTGCTGGCCTGCTGCGACGGGGACAACGCCTACCCGGCCTTTGACGAATACGGTCACGGGGCCATGATCGCAGACGAGAGCATCCAATATGCCCCGGACATGGCCGCCGCCGCACAGGAGGCCGTGGCCACCATGAAGAAAACCATTCAAGTACTGTAAGGAGAGCACCATGACCCGCATTTATTTAGTACGGCATGCGGAGGCGGAGGGGAACCTCTATCGCATCGCCCACGGCCATTATAACGGCCTTATCACCGCCCGGGGATATAAGCAGATCGCGGTTTTGCAGCAGCGGCTTGCACACATCCCCATCGACGCGGTGTACAGCAGCGACCTGTTCCGCACCCGCACCACGGCCACGGCGGCATATCTGCCCCGACACCTGCCCCTGCACACCGACCCGAATCTGCGGGAGGTGAACATGGGTGTCTGGGAGGGCCACACCTGGCAGTCGCTGCGGATGGAGGACGAGGCCCGCATCGTAGACTTTAACCGGCACTTAGACCGCTGGCAGGTGCCCGGGGGCGAGACAGCCCGGCAGGTGCTGGATCGTTTTCTCCCGGCACTGACGAAAATTGCCAAGGAGAACGACGGCAAGACCGTGGCGGTATTCAGCCACGGAGCGGCCCTGCGGATGGTGCTGGGCACCCTGGAGGGCTATCCCCTCAGCGAGCTGGGCAGCACCCCCCACGGGGACAATACGGCCATCTCCCTGCTGGAGTATGACGAGGACGGTTTTACCGTGCTGTACCGGGACGACAATCACCACCTGATAGACGCGCACCTGTCCACCTTTGCCAAGCAGAAGTGGTGGAAGGATGAGCGGATGCTGGAGAGCGATATGTACTATCTGCCCATGACGGAGGCCCAGCGAAAGGCCCTGGGCATCGGCCCGGAGGGTCAGGGCATTGCCGTCCTGCACGGCGGTGAGCTGGCAGGGGGCGTGCAGCTTCTGCCGCAGAAGGAGCCCGGCGTGGGCTGGATCGGATACTACGGACTGCTGCCCACCTGGCGGGGGCTGAACCGGGGCATCGGCCCCCTGGGTCAGGCCGTGCAGTACTACCGGGAGAAGGGCGTGGAGCACATCCGTCTCCACTGCCCCAATGAGGAGACGGAGAGCTTTTTCCGTCACTACGGGTTTGAAAAGACGCCCCAGGGCTACATGGACCTTTACATAGGATACGGAGAGCAGGCATGAGAGGGACGGAATTTCTGCCGGTGAGCCGGGAGGAGATGCGGGCTCGGGAGTGGTACTACTACGACTTTTTGGTGGTGATGGCCGACGCCTATATCGACCACCCCAGCTTCGGCAGCACCCTTATCGCCCGGCTTCTGGAGGCGGAGGGCTACCGGGTGGCGGTGCTGGCCCAGCCGGACTGGCACGACTGCACCCCCTTCACCGACATGGGAAAGCCCCGGTTTGGCGTGTTCATCGGCGGGGGCAACCTGGACAGCATGGTGGCCCACTACACCGTGGCTAAGCGGCGCCGGGACAAGGACCTCTATTCCCCCGGGGGTAAGATGGGCTGTCGGCCGGACCGGGCTACCATCGTGTATGCCAACCGGGCCCGGGAGGCCTTCGGAAGCGGCACCCCTATTATCATCGGCGGGCTGGAGGCGTCGCTGCGGCGCTTTGCCCACTATGACTACTGGGACGACAAGGTGCGTCGGCCCATTCTCTTTGATGCGCCGGCGGATCTGCTGGTGTACGGCATGGGAGAGACGGCCACCAAGGAAATTGCCCGGCGCCTTTCCAAGAAAGTGCCTGTGGAGGAGATTACCGATGTCCGGGGGACGGCTTTTTTAAGCCAGAATGCGGAAAAATGCATATACCGGCCTGTGACGGTGCCCTCCTACGAGAGTGTCCTGGAGGATAAAAAGGCATACGCCGTGGCCACCAAGCTCCAGTACGATGAAAATGACCCCATTCGGGGCTGCGGTGTGGTGCAGCCCTGCCAAGGGCGGTTTCTCATTGTGAATCCGCCCCAGCGCCCCCTGCCCCGGGAGGAGCTGGACAGGCTCTACGACCTGCCCTTTGTGCGAGAGGTGCATCCCATGTATAAAGAGCCCGTCCCGGCCATTGAGGAGGTGCGGTTTTCCATTGCCCACAACCGGGGCTGCTTCGGCGGCTGCAACTTCTGCGCGCTGACCTTTCATCAGGGGCGGATGGTCACCTCCCGGAGCATTGAGTCCGTTTTGCGGGAGGCGGAGATTCTTACGAAGGACCCGCAGTTCAAGGGCTACATTCATGATGTGGGCGGGCCTACGGCCAACTTCCGCCATGCCTCCTGCCCGGGTCAGAAGAAGCACGGCTGCTGTAAAAACCGAAGCTGTCTGGCCCCGGAGCCGTGTAAGAATCTGGATGCGGACCACTCGGAATACACGGAGCTTTTGCGGCGGCTGCGGGCCCTGCCGGGGGTAAAGAAGGTGTTCGTTCGCAGCGGCATCCGCTACGACTATATGCTCCGGGACAAGAATCAGGAGTTTTTTAAGGAATTGGTGGACTACCACATCAGCGGCCAGCTGAAGGTGGCCCCGGAGCACTGCGTTGCCTCGGTGCTGGACTATATGGGCAAGCCCCATTTCGATGTGTTTGAGCGGTTTTGGCGCAAGTATCAGCGGCTCAACGAGGCAGATCACAAGGAGCAGTACCTTGTGCCTTACCTCATGTCGTCCCACCCGGGCTGCACCCTCCGGGACAGCGTGCGTTTGGCGGAGTTTTTGCACAGGACCGGACATCTGCCGGAGCAGGTGCAGGACTTTTACCCCACGCCGGGGACCCTCTCCACCTGTATGTACTACACGGGCATCGACCCCCGGGATATGACGGAGGTCTATGTGGCCCGGAGCCCCCACGAGAAGGCTCTGCAGCGGGCGCTGCTGCAGTGGGGACGCAAGGACCTGCGGCCCTTGGTCATAGAGGCTCTGGAGAAGGCGGAGCGGACGGATCTGATCGGGTACGAGGAAAAGTGCCTGATTCGCCCCCAAAAGGGGGAGAAATACTTCGGCAAGAAGCCGGAGGAGCCGCCGGCGCCTCAGCGCCGGGAGCAGGGACGGGGCGGGAATTTCCGCCATAAGCGCCCGGAGAACCCGGGGCAAAAGGGGAAAATGCCCCAGCGAAAAAAGGACGCCTTTGCCAAAAAGCGCCGGGGGAAATGAGAGAATCGATCGCCCCTTCACTCCCCTTATCCCAAATACAAGCCCCCACTTTCTGTAAGGGAAAGTGGGGGCTTTTCCGGCAGTCATAAAGCAAACGGACGAAGCTTATGCTCCGTCCGTTTGCTTTGAAAAAAGAGAAAGGGAAAAAATGAAAAAGATCGGCATACGGCAGGGGCCGGTCGGCGTTCGGCTTTCCTTACCGTGCCTTAAGTATGCCCGACAAACCTTAAACCTAACCTAAAAAATTGTAAACAAATTGCCTGCACACCAAAAAGCCTCGCAAAGTTTGCCGCCCGCAGGCGGCAAGCCTTTTTCGGCACTCTCAATAAATTGCGTCTGCCCTTATCTTTTTCGCCAGGCCGCCGGCATAAACAGCAGCAGCATGGGGTAAATTTCCAGCCTGCCCAGCAGCATTCCCGCCGACAAAAGCAGCTTAAACAGCGGCGGATACGGCGAGTAGTTCCCCACAGGGCCCGCCATGCCGAAGCCCGGGCCCACATTGTTAAAGCAAGAGATGGCGGCGAACAGATTTGTCTCCAGGTCAAACCGGGAGAAGGACAGGCTCACTATCAGCACCGCAATGCTCAGGATATACAGGGCGAAATACACCGCCACGCTGTGGGCGGTCTGCTCGTCCAGCCGCCGCCCGTCCATCTTGATCACATCCACCACCCGGGGCCGCAGGGTGTGGCGCAGCTCCCGGCGCATCATCTTAAACAGAATGGCCACCCGGGAGACCTTCAGGCCGCCTGCGGTGCTGCCTGCGCAGCCGCCCACGAACATCAGCCCCAGCAGCAGCACCTTGCTCAGGGGCGTCCACACGGTGAAGTCTGCCGTAATAAAGCCCGTGGTGCTGATAACAGAGGCCACCTGGAAGGCCGCCTGGCGCAGGGAGTCGGAGAAGGTGCGATACAGCGGCATGATTTCCGCCGTGATCACCGCCACCGACACCAGTACGATGGCCAGGTACACCCTGAACTCCGTGTTGCGGAAAACATCCCGCATCCGCCCCAGGAGGATCAGGTAAAAGAGGTTGAAGTTAATGGCAAAGAGAAACATGAACACCGTCAGCACCCACTGGATATAGGGGCTGAAGTTGGCGGCGCTGGCATTGTATGCGCCGAAGCCGCCGGTGCCGGCGGTGCTCAGAGCGTGTACCACACTGTCAAACAGACTCATGCCGCCCAAAAGCAGGAAAATGACCTCCAGCGCCGTCAGGGCCGTGTAGATAATGTAGAGGGTGCGGGCGGTGTCCTTGGATTTGGGCACCAGCTTATCCACTGTGGGCCCGGGCATCTCCGCCTTGAGAATATTAATGGAGCGGTCCGGGGTGTTCACCAGCATCACCACGAACACCAGTATGCCCATGCCGCCGATCCAGTGGGTAAAGCCGCGCCAAAACAGTATGCCCCGGCTCAGCGCCTCCACATCCGCCAGTATCGTGGCCCCGGTGGTGGTAAAGCCGCTGACCGTCTCGAAAAAGGCGTCGATATAGGAGGGGATCTCCTTGGAAAACACAAACGGCAGCGCCCCGATGGCAGACAGCACGATCCAGGCCAGGGCCACAATCATAAATCCGTCCTTAATGGAGCTGGTCCCCCGTCCGCCCCTGCACAGCAGGCACAGCAGGGAGCCGGTGACCACAGCCAGCACAATGGTGAGGGCAAAGCTGAGGGCACATCGCTCCCCATACAGCAGCGACACCGCCATGGGCAGCACCAAAAGCGCCGCCTCTATCAGCACCACGCGGCCCAGGGTAAATAAAACGATTTTGTGATTCACGGATAGCCCTCCTTTCCGATGGCTTGCCCCCGTTGTCTGTGGGAGCAACAGGCATTATAGCACGGTTTTCACCGTTCGTCCACCGCAAAAGTGTTACTTTCCCGATAAGAAGTCCTTCAGCCACAGCACCGCCTGGCGGTAGCCGTCGATGCCCTGGCCGCGGATGGTGTGCAGGCAGGCCATGCCCGTGTAGGAGACGCGGCGAAAAGGCTCCCGCTGCAGGGGGTCGGAAATGTGTACCTCCACCGCCGGCAGACCCACCGCCCGGAGGGCGTCGGCCAGGGCGATGCTGGTGTGGGTGTACCCGCCGGGATTGAGAATGATGCCGTCGCAGGTAAGCCTTGCGTTTTGCACCGCGTCGATGAGGTCCCCCTCGTGGTTGGACTGGTAAAAAACCGGGGAAATGTCCGCTTCCCGGCAGGTTTTCTCTGTCAGGGCAACCAGGTCGTCGTAGGTGTCCCGGCCATAAATTTCCGGCTCCCGCAGACCCAGCAGATTCAGGTTGGGGCCGTTTAGTATGAGAAATTTCATTATTTTTCCAATATCTCCTTGATCTGCGCCAGACCCCGGGCAGGGTCGGCATTGTTTGAAGCAGCTTCGTCGCAGAAATCCGCGTAGAGATTTTTTCGGGCTTCATACAGAGCCCAGGGCGTGGTGCTCCGGAGCAGGGGACGGCCCGAAAGAGCCAGCTTGTCCGGGTCTCGCTGCAGCCAGAGCACCCGCCCGTTTTGCCGCAGGAGAGCCCGGTTTTCGGGCCTTGTCACACAGCCGCCCCCGGTGGAGAGGACCGCGCCCCAGCGCTTTCCCAGGTCCCGGAGAATCTCCGTTTCCATTTCCCGAAAGGCCGCCTCCCCTTGCTTTACAAGAAATTCCTCGGCGGTGAGCCCCGTGCGGCGCAGGAATTCCTCGTCACAGTCCAGGCACTCCCGGCCCAGATCTTTTGCCAGAAGTCGGGCCAAGGTGGTCTTGCCGCTGCCGGGCATACCGATCAGAATAATGTTCTCGAGCTTCCGGCGGAGGGTATCTTCTGCCCGGCGGATCTTCTCGTAGGAAACGGGCGCTCCGGTAAAGACGGAGGCGGCGGCTGCGGCCTGAGCGCAGAGCATGGGAAGGCCGTTAAAGCCTTGTATTTCAAGGGCTTCCGCCTGAAGGAGGAGGGCGGTGCGCAGGGGGTTATAGATGAGGTCAAAAACCGCCTCACAGTGGGGAAAGTCGGCCAAATTTACGGGAGATCGGCCGTTATGTGGGTACATCCCCACCGGGGTTGCGTTGATGACAATTGGTGCATTTTGGTGCCGATTCGGTGCCGATATGGGGAAAAAATCGGTGACGGTTCGGCGCAGAGTTTCGGTGCAGGGGGGGACAGTATGATACCCAGCGGCGATGTGTGCGCCCAGCCGATGTAAAACGGAGCAAACGGTCTGAGCCGCCCCTCCGGTGCCCAGGACCAAAACCTCCCGGCTGGCCACAGAAATACCGGATTTTTCCAGGAGATAGGAAAAACCGAAGGCATCGGTGTTGTCGCCGTAGAGGCTGCCGTCGGGGCGGCGGAGGAGGGTGTTCACATTGCCGGCTTCCCGGGCGGCGGGGGAAAGAGAATCGCACAGGGCATAGGCCGTGCGCTTATAGGGGATGGTCACATTGAGCCCGTCCCAGGGGCCGGAGCGGAGAAAATCTTCCACCTGCTCCGGGGGAATTTCAAAAAGAGCGTAGTCATAGCTGCCCAGGAGGCTGTGCAGCAGGGGGGAATGGCTGTGAGAAAGGGTCCGTCCCAGCAGTCCGCAGCGCATCAGTCCACCTCCCGCTTCCGCAGCGCCGCCTGACGGCGGCGGCTCAGGGAGAGGAGGAGGGCGAAAAGGGCCCGGGCGTCCCCGGACAAATCCGCCGGGACGGAGGCGGCGGCCCGGGCCAGCTTTTCTTCCTCCCGGGCTTCATCTAAAATGGGCAGGCCGTGGGCGGATTTATAGGCGGCCACCCGGTCGCACAGGGCCATGCGCTCTGCGAACAGGCGCAGAATTTCCGAATCCACCCGGTCAATTTCCCGGCGCAGGTCAGTCAGTTCCATGGGTAGGCTCCTTTCCGTTTGAGAGCAGTGCGTCGCACAGGACCAAGGCGGCGGCGGCCTCCACACAGGGCACCGCCCGGGGGACGATGCAGGGGTCATGGCGGCCCTTGATCTGCAGGGTCGTGGGGGTCATGGCCTTCAGGTCTACACTCCGCTGGGGCAGGGCGATGGAGGGGGTGGGCTTCACAGCCACCCGGATTTCCAGGGGCATACCCGTGGAGATGCCGCCTAAAATGCCGCCGCAGTGGTTGGTGGCGGTGACGACCCGGCCCGTTTCCAGGGCGAAGGGGTCGTTATTTTCGCTGCCCCGGAGCCGGGCGGCATCAAAGCCGCTGCCGAAGTCCACACCCTTCACGGCGGGGATGGCAAACAGGGCGGCGCTGAGGCGGCTCTCCAGGCCGTCAAACAGGGGGCCGCCCAGGCCCGCGGGCAGGCCCAGCACCCGGCACTGGATAACGCCGCCCAGGCTGTCGCCCTGGGCCTTGGCCTGCAGGATGGCCCGGGCCATGGCCTCGCCCTGGGCGTCATCCACCACGGGAAAAGTTTTTTCGTCGGTGGGGGCGGTCAAATCCCCCTGATCGTCCACCTCCCCGATGGAGAGGATTCGGGAGAGGACGGTGATGCCCCGGCGGCGGAGGATTTGCAGGCAAAGGCCTCCGGCCACGCACAGAGGGGCCGTGAGCCGCCCGGAAAAGGGCCCGCCGCCGGGCTCTATGCGGCCATACTTCACATAGGAGGTATAGTCGGCGTGGCCCGGCCGGGGAACGGTAGTCAGGGATGGATAATCATTCGATTTAACATCGGTATTTTCAATAATCGCCGTGATGTCCTCCCCGGTGGTTACACCGCCCTTTATGCCGGAGAGAAAGCGGGGAATATCCGCCTCCCGGCGGGCTGTGGCGAGAGGGCTGCGGCCCGGGGCGCGGCGGCCTAAAAAGTCTTGCAGCGCCGGAAGGGACACCGGCTCCCCGGCAGGAAGGCCCGAGAGGGTCATGCCCACGGAGGGGCCGTGGGAGCGGCCAAAGAGGGTCAGGCGGAGGGTATCTCCGGAGAGGGTGGACATGGCAGGGCTCCTTTCAGCGGGAAATGGTCATTTGGCCGTAATCGGCCCAAAAGGCGGGGTAGGATTTTTGCACGCAGTCACTATCCAAAACGGTGACGGGGCCGGTGCAGGCGGAGGCCGCCACGGCGGCGGTCATGGCCAGGCGGTGGTCCCTCTGGGGGTCGGCGGTGCCGCCCTGCAGACGGGGCACGCCGAAAATGCGCAAATCGTCGCCATCTACGGTGAGCTTGCCGCCTAAGCCGTTTAATAATTCCGCCACGCCTTGGAGGCGGTCGGACTCCTTATCCCGCAGGCGCCGGGCATTTCGGATGCGGCTTTCACCCCGGGCCACGGCGCACAGGGCGCACAGAGGCGGGATAAGGTCGGGGATGGGCCCGGCATCCACGGTGATGGCCCGGAGCGTCCCGGCCCGGACGGTGACGCTTTGGGGAGAGGTCTCCACCTCCGCGCCCATTTTTTGCAGCAGGGCCGGGAGGACGCTGTCCCCCTGAAGGGAGGGCAGGGTCAGTCCGGTGACGGTGACCCCCGCCGAACGCAGGGCCCCGATACACAGAAAAGGGGCGGCGGCGGACCAGTCCCCCTCCACGACTTGGGGAGAGGGGAGGGCGTAGCCTTGGCCGCCGGGAATTGCGTATGCATTTTCGCCCCGGTGCAGTTTGACGCCCCCTTGGCGCAAGACCTGCTCCGTCAGGGCAATGTAGGGGGCAGACTGGGGCGGAGAGGTTAGGGTGAGGGTGCTATGGCCCGGCAGCAGGGGCAGGGCCAGCAGCAGACCGGAGATGAACTGGGAGGAGATGTGGCCCGGGAGGGTGTAGTCCCCGGGGGTCAGCTGTCCCTTTACAAACAGGTCATCGCCTTGGGCCCGGATGGTCATGCCGTGGCGCGTCAGCTCCGCCAGCAGCGGCTCCAGAGGACGCCGGGGCAGACGGCCTCGGCGCTGAAAAACGGCTTCTGCGCCCAAAGCCCCCACCAAGGGCAGCAGAAAGCGCAGGGTGGTGCCGCTCTCGCCGCAGGGCAGGAGGATTTCTCCCGTCGGAGGGGCGGAGAGGGGGACGAGGGTGAAGCGGTCGCCCTTTACGCTTTCCACCTGCGCGCCCAGGGCTTCCAGGCAGGAGAGGGTGGCAAGGAGGTCGCCTGACAGGCCCCGGCAGGTAAGCTGCACCGGGATGCGGCCCAGGGCGGCGGCCAGAAAGAGCCGATGGGCCCGGGACTTGGAGCCGGGGACGGTGACGCGGCCCGTGCGGGGGCCGGGAGAGAGAACCCGATTCATAGCAGCCCTCCGTCCCGGAACCAGTCGGGAAGCTCGCTTACGGGAACCGGCTCCAAACGGCAGCGCCCAATGGCCTCCGGCAGCACCAGGGGCAGGGTATCGCCCCGGCGCTTTTTATCGGCCAGGGCGGCGGCGGCCAGGGTCTGGGCCGTATAGTCGGTGGCGGTGGGCAGGCCGTAGGCAGCCAGGAGACCTTCCAAAGCGGAGAGGGTCTCCGGGGCGCAGAGCCCCCGGCGGCAGGCGGCCCGGGCGGCGGTGGCCATGCCGATAGACACAGCCGAGCCGTGGGGGACGGTATAGCCGGAGACGGCCTCGATGGCGTGGCCTACGGTGTGGCCCAGGTTCAGCAGCCGCCGCCGACCGGTGTCAAATTCGTCGCTTTGGATGAAATCGCCCTTTATCTCCACACAGGCGGCGATAACGGATTCCCACTGGCGGGAAACGGGCCTTTCGGCGATGGCGCGGAAAAGAGACTGGCTTTGCAGCAGGGCGCACTTGATAATTTCGGCGCAGCCGTTTTGATATTCTGCGGGCGGCAGCGTTTCCAGCAGGGACGGGTCACAGAGGACCAGGGCGGGCTGGTGAAACGCGCCCACCTGATTTTTGCCGCCGGGAAGGTTTACAGCGGTCTTGCCGCCCACGGAGGAATCTACCGCCGAGAGCAGGGTGGTGGGCACCTGGATATAGGGCAGGCCCCGGTGGTAGGTGGCGGCGGCAAAGCCCGCCAGATCGCCTACCACGCCGCCGCCCAGGGCGATGACACTATCGCCGCCGGTAAAGCCATTGTCAAACAGGGCTTGCACCAGGGCGGTATAGGTGGGGAGGGATTTGGATTTTTCTCCGTGGGGGAAAACGAAGCGGGAGACCCGGAAGCCTGCGCGGGTCAGAGACACCTCGGCGGCGGGGCCGTAGAGGGGATAAACCCGGTCATCGGACACCAGTATGGCCCGGCGGGGGGGCAGGAGGGCCGCGGCCCGGGGGCCCAGGTCGGAGAGCAGGCCCGGGGCGATGCACACCTCATAGGGGTGCAGGGCCCGGATGGGTACGGCGGTCACCGGTGCGTCACCTCCCGAAGCGCAGCGATTTGGCGGGCCAGGGCGGCAAAGTCCTCGGGCAGAAGGGCCTGGGCCCCATCGCACAGGGCGTGGAGGGGGTCGTTATGGACCTCGATGAGCAGGCCGTCGGCTCCGCAGGCAGCGGCAGCCAGGGCCATAGGCGGCACCAGGGAGGCCCGGCCCACGGCGTGGCTGGGATCTACCACAACAGGCAGATGGGTCATCTCGTGGAGGAGGGGGACGGCGGAGAGGTCCAGGGTGCTGCGGGTGCCATCGCTGAAGGTGCGGATGCCCCGCTCACAGAGGATGACATTTTCGTTGCCGCCGGAGAGGATATACTCGGCGCTGAGAAGCAGCTCCCGGAGCGTGGCACCGCTGCCGCGCTTGAGCAGCACCGGCTTTTTCACCCGACCCAGGGCCCGGAGGAGGTCATAGTTCTGCATATTGCGGGCCCCTACCTGGAGCAGGTCGACATTTTCAAACAGGGGAAGATCGTCGGGGCTCATAATTTCGGAGACCACAGGGAGATTCGTCTCCCGGCGGGCCAAAGAGAGCAGTTCTAAGCCCTCTTTTTGCAGGCCGGAGAAGTCGTAGGGGGAGGTGCGGGGCTTGAAGGCACCGCCCCGAAGGACCATGGCCCCGGCGGAGCGGACGCTGCGGGCGATGGAGAGAAGCTGCGCCTGAGACTCCACGGCGCAGGGCCCCGCCATAAGGCAGAAGTGGCCGCCGCCGACGAGGGCGGGACCCACCTTGACCACGGTGTCCGCTCCATGGGCGGCCCGGGAGGACAGGGGCAGGGGGTCGTCCAAGGGCAGGACGGCCTCCACCGCAGGCAGGGAGGAGAGAAGCTGTGCGTCCAAGCTTTCCACGGCGCCCTCCAGCAGCAGCACGGTGCAGCCCCGGCAGGTCTCTTTAGCCGCCGTGACGCCCATCTGGTGCAGGTAGGCCAGGAGGGTCTCCTCCTGGGCGGGGGTACTATTCTTTTTCAGGGCAAGGATCATGGTTTTCTTCCTCCGAGTATGCAATAAAAAAACACAGGCGGAACCTGTGCGATAGCGTCCGATGGCCTAAATGCCTGCGCCACATGGCGCACAGACGATAGGGCAGGCCGTGGCCGAATATTCCTATTTAATATGGAGATTTTACCACGGTTTGCAGGGGGTGTCAACCATTTCCGGCGAAAGACGACCCCTTGCGCTCTTGCATTGGGGGAAAAAATGTGGTATACTACTACATCCGGAGAAAGGAGGTCCTCCATGGAGAAAAAAGGCATTAAGATCGCGGCCCAAAATCGCAAGGCGTTCCATGACTATTTCGTGGAGGATCGATACGAGGCCGGGGTGGAGCTGTTCGGCACGGAGGTCAAGAGCATCCGGGCCGGGACGCTGAATCTGAAGGACTCCTACTGCCAGGCCAAGGATGGGGAGGTATTCGCCTACGGGGTGCATATTTCCCCCTATGACAAGGGCAACATCTTCAACAAGGACCCGGACCGGCCCAAGCGGCTGCTGCTGCACAAGCGGGAGATCCGCAAGCTCCACGACCTGCAAAAGCAGCAGGGCTACGCGCTGATACCCCTGTCGGTTTATTTTAAGGACAGCCGGGTGAAAATTGAGCTGGGGCTGTGCAAGGGTAAAAAGACCTACGACAAACGCGAGAGTGTGGCTAAGCGGGACGCCAAGCGCGAGATGGAACGGGCCATGCGCGAGAAAAACAGATAAAGGAGACAAAATATGGAAAACAATCCCATTGTGACCATTACCATGGAGGACGGCGGCAAGATCGTGGCGGAGCTGTACCCCGAGGTGGCGCCCCAGAGCGTGTATAACTTCATCTCCCTGATTAAAAAAGGGTTTTATGACGGACTCATTTTCCACCGCTGCATTTACGGGTTCATGATCCAAGGCGGGTGCCCCGACGGCACCGGCATGGGCGGGCCTGGCTACTGCATCAAGGGGGAGTTCAAGGCCAACGGCTTTAACAACGACCTGCGCCACAGCCGGGGCGTTTTGAGTATGGCCCGGGCCCAGGCCCCGGACTCCGCCGGGAGCCAGTTCTTCATCATGCACAAGGACAGTCCCCATCTGGACGGGGAGTATGCCGCCTTCGGCATGGTCATTGAGGGCATGGAGGTGGTGGACGCCATCGCTTCGGCCCCCCGGAACATGATGACCAACAAGCCCAAGAAGCCCCAGGTGATGGTCTCTGTCACCGTAGACACCAAGGGCGTGGACTACCCGGAGCCGGAGAAGCTGCCGGATCCCTACGGGCGGTAAAAACCGTATTCTGCCTGCGTGCCGGTAGATTTTCCGGCACGCAGGAGAAAATATAGCTTTGTAAGACAAAAAGCCTCGCAGAGTTTGTCGCCGGCAGGTGGCAGACCGCAACCCCATTCTCGGAAAACCTCTGGCTTTTCGAGAGCAAATATACGGGGGCGTACCGGTTTCGACGGGGGTGTGGAGGCAGGATAAGCGGGCGGTGGCGCCTGGCCACCTTAAAACGGGCAATTAAAAATGAACTGACAACACTAATACTGTTGCCGTCGCAGCTTAAGCTGTGACCGTCTGAACCGGAGAGGCCACAGGCCGGGGAAGGCGTCGTTTATGTGGCGTCCGTGCGGCGGGTAAGAGTTGCCCCGCCCACGCATCATGACTCTACTGAATCGCGCAGTCTGTTGTGTGCCTGCGCGAGGAGGGAATGTTGAAACATAACTGCGCCCGGAGAAGGTCCTGTTAAAGCGCTTTCGGACAGGGGTTCGACTCCCCTCGCCTCCACCATTTTAATCGCTGGTCGAACCCCGGAGCAGTTCGACGAGAGAAGCGTCAGCTCCACCAATTTAATCGCAGGTCGAACCCCTGAGGTGACGATAGTCGTTCTGCCTTACGGTTTCGTACTTGCGACCCAGATTAAGGATAGGCTTTAAGCCTGTCCTTTTTCTTTTGGTAGTCGGTAGTCCGTTTTAACGAATTTTCCTTATATATACATGTAATGCGAGGGAGCGACGAGATTGCGCCTTGAGTCCCTTTACTTTTTGGAAAAATCTTTTTAGTTTTTACGAACTACCAGTACTACCAGATAGCCAAAGGCCTTGCAAATCAAGGACTTTCTTCGGTAGCAGGCTCAGTAGCAGAGGGCTCGGGCTCGACTACCTCGACTGCTACGGAGACCCGCAGGAGCTGTCCTTCGGGGACGAAGGCCTTGATTTGCTTTACAAAGCTCGCCGCGTTGAAGGCTCCGGAGAAGCAGAACGAGAAGTTCTCCAAAGTTATTTTTTTTGTCGGCGCATTCGTGCTGATACCATAGTCCTCTCGGAATCTCTCGAGGTCGTCCTTCGTAGGCTGAAAACCTCGCTTGAAGGAAAAGCCTCTCTTGCTCAGGTAAACGCCGACCGCACCGGCGTTCGCGCCCATAAGCTCGGCAAGAGCCGAAGGCCCGACGTGGTACTTGTCGATAATGTTCTGCACGTAGCTCTTCTGCAAGCCCTCGGGAAGTGCTTTGAACTCTGCGTATGTGATACGTTTTTTCAGGTTGAGCGTGTAGGTAGGACCGCTCATCTCTCTCATCTCCTTTGCCGTGTATTGCGGTAGGCGGCAACCGCTATGCCGAGGGCGCTTCTTAGCGCTCCGGGCTGTTATCGCCTTTTCTCGTACATCTTCTTTGAAGAGGTACTCTTCGTCTCTCATATAAACCTCCTCGGGCAAGCCCCAGACCTCCCGTATCGCGTTTTAGCTCAGGGACCCTTAGATTTACCCTCTGAAAACTTTGGACGCGATACGGGCTGTTCTGGAGTTCTTTTAATCAGCCCTCTCCATAGCGACCTCGCAGATACCGCAAATGAGGCTGAGGTCGGCGGTCGTCTTAACTTCCTGCCCGCAGACCGGGCACACGTAGCGGTGAGGCTTTTCGCGTTCGGCCTTTGCTTTCTCCTCAGGCATAACGCGAGCGAACGGAACTTCAAGTACAAAGCCGTTGTCTTCGAGGGTCTTCTTGAAGGCCTCGGTCGGATTTGTGTGGGAGAAGCCCACGGTACGGTCGTACCCGATTTCAAGGTCTCTTGCCTCAGCCTCAGCCTTGAAGGTCTTGTTGTGGTAGCGGCCTTTCTGACAAGTGTCCTGAATCTCATTCACAAGGCAGTAAAGATGGACCATCTCATGGCACATCGTCGCAGCCGTATTAGCAGACGGACGATTGAGGAACTCGGCGCCGATGTTGATTTCGTACTGGCCGTCGTTCTCGCTCTTCCAAATCTTCTTAGTAGAGCAGTGGCCGTAAGCCTTAGGGGTAGACTGAACGGTGATGACCGGTTTCGGCAGCGCGTTGTCGAAGTAGACGCGATTCAGAATGTCGAACAGGCTCTCGAGCTTAGTCACAACGTCCGACATTTTCATGGGCTCGTCGTGGTTGACTTCTGGCTCAGCGGTCTCGCTGACCTCAGCCTCAGGCTCTTCGTAGAGCTTCCAGCGACGGTCATAGCTTGCAGCAGCCATGATACTCGGCTCAGCGTTAGGCTCGTCCACGGGGACGGAGTGAATCTTGCGATTCTCCTCGTCAATGCTCACGACCAGACGGACCTCGTTGGTCTCCTTGTTGATAATCTTCTTGTTAGCGATAATGCTCATGTCTTTCATTATATTTGCCTCCTTTGTAATTCCCAGTGTTTTCCAACTGACAATTATATTTTACCGTGTTCAGTAGAAAAAGGGAGCGCGCAAAACTGCCGGGATTCTGCGAACTTTTCGTTGCAGTTCTACCGCTTTTGGTAAGAAGCTGCCTCCACGGTGTTCTTGAGCAGCATGGCGACGGTCATCGGGCCAACGCCGCCGGGTACCGGAGTAATCGCTGACGCCTTTGCCGCGACCTCCTCAAAAGCAACGTCTCCACAGAGCTTACCGTTCTCGTCCCGGTTAATTCCGACATCGATAACGACCGCCCCCGGCTTAACCATGTCTGCGGTAATAAAGCGGGGCTTACCGACTACCGAGATAAGTACATCGGCCTGACGAGTATAGCTCGCGAGGTCCTTCGTCTTAGAGTGACATACGGTAACGGTGGCGTTCGCATGCAGAAGCATAAGGGCAAGTGGCTTGCCTACAATATTGCTGCGCCCGATAATGACGCAGTGCTTCCCGCTTACGTCTCCCAGCAAATGGAGGATTCCGGCCGGAGTGCAGGGCCTGAGACCAGCCTCTCCGGTCAAGAGCTTTCCAATATTATAGGGGTGGAAGCAATCCACGTCTTTCTCCGGCGGTATTGCGCCGAGTACCTTCTTCTCGTCAATGTGTTCCGGGAGAGGAAGCTGAACGAGAATACCGTCCGCCCACGCGCTGAGCTCTGCGATAGACGCGATGACCTCTTTGGTCGACGCCGTAGCCGGCAACCTGCGAGAGCAAGACCGAATACCGACCTCGGCGCAAGCGCGTTCCTTGTTGCGGACATAAACCGAGGAAGCGAGGTCGTCGCCGACCATAATAACGGCGAGCTTTGCGTCAGAACCTTGCAAAGAAGCCTTCACCTGAGCGGCGATAGCTTTTCCGTCAATAATCATTCGCTTTCCTCCTCAAAAACATCAAGAGGAATGGCGATTTCATCCTCTTCGGTATCATCTACCGCAGCATAGCCAATGCCGTCACATGCGGTAACTAACTGAGCGCAGTCTAAATCTTCACCGACCGCCTCGATAAAGCTGTCTCGGTCGATTTCAGTAACCTTAAAATATCGAGCCATTATTCTTCCTCCTTATCCGGTTTTGTCAGGTCCTCAGGCTGGCAGTCGAGAGCCTGCGCGAGCTTGAGCGCCGTTTTGAGCGTGATATTCTCAGGCTTGATGATACCGACCTCAATATCACGGATTTTCTGGTAGCGGATTCCGCTGACTTTTGCCAGCTCGGTGCGGCTGTAGCCTTTCGCGAGCCGCAAATCTTTAAGTCCCAAAGTGTCATTCTCCTTTCACCGCGGGGCACAAGGCCCCGCGGATTCATAGATTGATGATTAGATATAGAAGCCGAAGCAAACGCCGCCGGTGCTGCTGGCGTCGCCATAGTTCGCGTTGCCGTTGCTGTTCACACTGCAGAAGCCGTTGGAGGCGCTCCCATAAGGAGAACGCCCCCACCACCAGCTCACATCTCCGTCTTCGTCGACCTTGATACGGTTGCGGCGGTCCTTGAAGTACTCGAACTGGAAGCCGCGGTCAGGGTCATTCTCGGTCCAGTCATGTTCACCGAAGACCTCCATCTCGGAGAAGAGCCAGAGCTTGTCCTCCTCTTCGCCGAACTTGCGGGGCTTGATAGCTGCGATAAGCGCGTCAGGGAGCAGCGCGATAACTTCCTCGTTGAGGTAGCGACGCATATCGCAGGCAAGCCAGCCGCCTTCGTTGGTCCACTCCTTATTCATGCGGTGGTAGCCGAGCAGATTCTTCAGCCCGATAACGCCGTCGTCCATGACGACGAACACAACCTCGCGGCCGTCCTTGAGAGTCTCGACGATTTCATCGCCGACCTTGAGCGTACCCGGATTTGCCCAGTTAAAGGCGCGGGTTTCTTTCGTTGTAATAGTTGCCATAATAAAAACCTCCTAAAAAATATATTTGCTTATAAGAGCGTTCCGCCCTTGAGAAGCCTTCTGATAGTCCACACATCGGAGCAGTACATCGGCGTAAACCAGTAGCTCTCCAATGAGTCATCCGAGCACATAGGCTCGGTAAGCGAGTTACCCACTTTGATATAGCCGGCGACGCCGAGAAGCGAGAGCTGGATATAACACATATAGGCTACGGTGTAGTCAACGTCCTGTGCAGTCACGAGAATATGATTCTGCCAGTTCAGACCCGCCTTGCTTATCCGCTTAGCTGCGGCGTGAACACCGGCAATCAAAGTAGCGCCGGCACCGCAAGCGCAGTCGTTAATTGAGATATAGCCTTTCGCCTCGATAGTCGGCAGCATGTTGTCACAAGTCATTTCTGCCATCATTCGGCAAACATCGTAGGGCGTAAAGAACTGCCCGCCAGAGTCATTGCCGAGGTTAAGCGCCATAAAGATACTTCCGAGGAAGTCCTGCTCCGGATTCTTCTCGAGAGCAAGGACCACTTCCGCAGCGAGCTGAGGAAAAATCTCTTGCTCCTTCTTGTTGTACTTCTGAATCCGCTTGAGGTAGAGCTCCTCACGCTTTTCAAAGTGAGACTTGTCGACTGCGTTCGAGATAGCACAAGCGTACATCGTAACGAAGTCCTGCCAGACCTCCCACGGAGTCCAGCGGTATGTAAGCTCTCGGAAGAGCTTTACAAAAGGTTGGTCGTCGGTCTTTCCGACTCTTTTTGCCATCGAATTGTCTCCTTTAATAAAGTAGTGTGCTAAAGCAATCGGCCCGAAAGAAACGCCCTTGCGGGCGAATCTTTCTCAGACGATATTGACCTCGTAAATGAGGTAGTCGGCGAAGTCTACCGTGCGGTAAAGGTACGGCGAGATTTGCTGCGGACGGTCGGAACGGCTCTCGACAAAGGCCTGCGCCTTTTCTAAAGTCGAGTAGCCCTCCTGACTGACTTTCCCGAAGCTTGCTTCGGGAATCACTTGAACGATGTAAACTTTCATGTTATTGCCTCCTTGTTTTTAATGTCAAGAGGTTACCTTTCGCAGCGCGCTTACCGCTTGAAGCTCGTAAGCTGGGCGGCGCTGTCCGCATTCTGTTTTATCCTCTTGACATTATTTATTATGCCGCGTTTTACTGATTTCGGGAGCGCGCAAAACTGCCGGGATTTTGCGAACTTTCTGTTGCATTTCTACCGCAAATAGTAAAAGGCCGGAGCCGTCCCACGAAGGAACGACTCCGGCCTTATCTCTTAGGCGAGCTGATTTACTTTTTTCTGTACGGCGGCGTAGTCATACCCAGCGGCCTCAAGCCGCTTTTTACGCTCCGCGCCGTTGCCCCACTTGCCTTGCAGGACCTCCCGAGCGAGCTCGTCTACCGACTTGCCCGCGCCCTCCTCAGTAGTGATGAAGGCCGAAAAGCCCGCGGCTTGCAGCTTCTTCATCATAGCCTCCGCGTTCGCCTTGACCTTGAAGGCCCCGACCTGAATCTTGTAGAGGTCTCCGACCTTCACCATATAGGTGTTGAAGCCTTTCGCCTTGACCTTAGCCAGCATGGCGTCTGCATTTGTCTTAGACTTAAAAGCGCCCGTCTGGACGCGATACAAGCCCCCAGACGGCTTTTCAGGCGCAGGCTTGATATTTGTACTCCCAAGGCGTTTGTTGACCTCAGAGGCAATCTGGCCGTGCCGTTCGTAGAGGTATGTACCGGGACAGCTCTTATTCGCGTAGTCTCGGTGTACGGTCATGTTGCAGCCGTTCTTGTGATTCACGCGGTCGGCCTTATTTGTGGACCATACAAGCTCCTTGATACCGTTTCGCTTACAAATATCAACGAGCAGGTCGATGAGTGCGGCATAGGCCTTTGCATTGACTGCGTAAGGCTCTTTGGTGTCACTGGCGACCTCAATCGTGATTGCGCGATTGTCGTTCGCCGCGTTCGAGGAGCACCACGAGCGGTCTTTCTCCTCGACGTACATACCGATACGGCCGTCATACCCAATACCATAGTTGCTGGACGCCTGCCGGGAGGCAGGTGCGAACACGTTGCCGAGGGTCTCGACCGAGCATTGACCGACTACGCAATGGATAGTTACGGTATCGATTTTGTGGTTGCGGGGGCTTGATTTATTCGGCGAGATTTTCGTATAGTTTACGAGCGGGCTGTTACTCATTCTCAATACCTCCTTCTGTCTTAGCGTTCAGGATTGCCACGAACTTAGTAAAGGCCTCCTTGATGTACTTGCAGGCCACGAGCAGCACGGCGCCGATGATAATAAGGTCAGCGAAGAGGTCAGAATACTCCTCGGGAATCGCCCAGCCGACTTGATTTGCGAACAGGGGCAGAGTCGTGATTGCGGTGCAGAGCAGCGTCAGCCCGACCACGAAAGTCAGAATCTTAAGGCCACTCGCAATGAGCTTGTCCTTGTCAAAGGCCTCATGCAGAATCTTGATGTTGTACCAGAGCGAAAAGGCGACATTCGCAAGGTACGCGGCGAGGAAGATAAGCATGGCCCAGCCGATGTTGATAAGGTTTTGCAGTACGCTTTCTAACATGTTTTTAGTCCTCCTTTGAATCATTGTATATATCAGGCCCGTACTTCTTACGGAGCTTGATTCGGTTTTCGGCTTTCGCCTTACTGTAGTAGAAGCCGGTCGCGGTAGCGAGCTCGGCAAAGATGGCGGGGATAAGGTATGCAAGCGGCGAGGTGTCGCCGGTTTTCCAAACGACGGCCAAAGTAAAGACCGTTACGATACCCGTAGCGGTTCCGACAATGGCGATTATGATTTTGGAAAACTCTCGTTTCTTAGCTCTCATCGGGCGGCGATACCGGCAGCTCTAAGAACTTGTTATGGAGGTCGCCCATAACGCCGTTCACGCCGAGAGAGTGGTACTGCTTCCAGCAGTTTTCAAAGTTCTCCCGGGCGTAGATAGGAGCGAAGCCGCGTTCCTCCCATTTGTTGTAGTCGCTAATCATCTGCGACCTGAGCAAGGCTTGCAGTCCCGCCTTTACCGCAGCCGTGTCCAGAGCGTTCTTCTTGACGAGGGAGTGTAGGTACTTGAAGATGGCCGCAATGAGCGCAGGCACGCCCAAAAGGCAGAGCCATTGATAAACCGTCATTCGGTAACCTCCTCCCAGCCGTAGACCCCCGGTTCCCAAACGTTATTTGCGGCAGTGCTTACCCAGTGCTTGCCGTTGTGCGCTACCTTATCGCCGAGCGCGTAGGCGTCATGCGCGCCGAGGGGCTGTGACCATTCGGGATACTCGACCGTGGGGTCTCCGATTTCCTTCCAGAGACTTGCGGTAGTCGGCGGTGTCCAATCTGCTTGCGAGCTGTGTGCTTGTACGCAGCGGTACAGCTTTCCTTTGTAAGAGCAAATCGCCTTGACTGCATAAGCTACCGGGTATGCCCATTCTGAAAACTGCTCGGCGTGTTCCGTGAGAGTCGCGTCGTCGAGCTGTTCTGTCTCTGCCATTTTCACGAAAACAAGGCTCGCAAGCTCCGGAGCCCGTGCTTTTGCGAGGGCGGTCAGATTCGCCTCAGTCGTGTAGAACTCTCCGGCATGATAGAAATAGAAGCCAGCGACAACTTCTGCAGGAACATTCTCAACCTCAACGAGGATATGCCTGTCGCAGAGATACCCGACCTGCTGGGTGGGCCAGAAGGTGTTGGAGTCGTTCGAGTAAATCGCGTCGGCCTTGTCCTGCTCGCTGAGAACGACGACGCCGTTTGCTTGCTTGCGAACGTAACAGGGGTGCTCGCAGATTTCGACAATGAGATTTGCCGAGTTTGTGATTAGGTACATAGCGCTTTCCTCCATTCGATTTTATTGTTCGGGTGGAATCCGAACAGTTTCTTAAAATATAGGTCCATACGCTCGACGGCATGGAAGCTATTTCCCCGCTTCATGTGTCCGCGCCAGCTCTCATAGGCGCCGCAAATATCCGAGAGCGGAAATACACGCCGGACGAACTTGCCGGCGATTTTCACGACTCTGCCCTCGATATTCCAGCGCTTGAACTTCTTGAGCTTGTGCCGGATTTTCTTGATACTCTCAAAGCTCATTTTGCGAAGGACCTTCCCGGTCTCCGTCAGCTTGAAGCGGATTTGCAGGAACTTGAAGCCCTCGCTGAGCTTCTTGATTTTCGTCTTCTTCGTATTAAGAATAATGCCGAGTGAATCGCAGACCTCTTTCATGCGAGTAAGACACTCTTTGAGGTATTCCTTGCTCGGGTGAATCAGATAGCCGTCGTCCATATATCTGGCGTAGCCTTTAATGCCGAGCTTTTCCTTGATGAAGTGGTCGAGCTTGTTCGGCAGCATAAGAGCGGCAGTCTGCGAGATTTGACTTCCGAGCCCGTAACCGATGGGGCCGAAGTTATCGAGACACTCATTTGCGAGAGCCCTGATTCTCACATCATGCACGCGCTTTGCCAGCTCACGGCTGACCGGCCAATGCTGCGCGTTGGCGAAGTAGTTGGAGAAGTCAAAGAGAAGAACATAGCCCTCCCGCCCGTACTTCCTATAATGCCTTTGCAGGTGGCAGGAGAGGCGGTTGAGAGCGAAGTCGATTCCCTTGTTCTCGGTACTTGCGCCGTTGTCATAGATGAACGACGGTTTTAAGGTCGGGTTGATGACCTTATCGCAGAGCGTTCTCTGCACGACGCGCTCGCTGATATGAATGCTCCTGATGTGCCGCATTTTTCCTCGGTCATAGAGGTCGAACTCGATAAAGCCTCGGCTCTTATACGTCCCGTCGAGAAGCGCGCGGCGCGTTGCGGCCGTATTCGTTACGAGGTTGAAGCGGTAAGTCTGCGTGGAGCTTTTCCAGCTAACGCCGCGGCAGCAGATATGCCCGGCCTGATATAGGTTTTCATAAGAAAAGACGTCCTCAAAATCTCCGCAGGATTTGCTGAGAGCGAGGCGTCTTTCTTGCCGTTTCTTGACTCGCCTCTGATAGCGAGCCTCGTGTCTTTCTTCGCTTGTCATTAAAAATTGTCCCCTTTGTACAGTGTTGCACGCGTAAAAGTAACTGCATAGTAGTACCGCCCATGAAACACGGTCCGCGTAAACCGTGCCATGCAAGCAGCGTCCGAGCGACTACATCAAAGGAGTGTTTTAGCCAAAAGGCAGTGTACGAGTCATCCTTCCATAAAGGTACTGATTTCGGCGGTTTCCCGCTTACTACGTCGGACCTGATTCCTTATGGAATCCGAAGCAAACGCCGTTGGTGTTGTTGGCGTTGTTATTGTTCGCGTTGCCGTTGCTGTTCACATTGCAGAAGTTGTTGGAGTTGCTCCCATTAGGAGAACGCTCCCACCACCAGTTCGCAGGACAAGACAACAGTATCATGACAGGACCCATATATCGGTTAGGGCAGATTCTTAAATCGTTCCTTATCCGATTTCTTTACGCCGGAAATTAGCTTAGCTTCCTCACTGATGAGGGAAGCCCACTCCTCGAGAGAATTATCAAGCCAGCGCAGCTTTTCAGGATTTTGCTTGAGAAGGTCTGCCATAATTCCGAGCTGACCGATAAGCGCCTGAAGCGTGGCGTTTGCCTCGATAAGATGGTCTCGCCGAAGCTGAGCTTCATGCTGATTTCCGGGAAAAACGCTGTTCGCCATTTTGACCTCATTGTAGACGGTATCGGCGAGAGCGCTTAGCTCCTGAGCACCGTAAAAGGTGTACCTCTTCGGCATTTTCAGGCAGCATTTTCTTGTATGCACGGCGAGCTTGCGCGCAGTCTCTACGAACTGAACCGAGCTATCTCCTCGCAGTGCTTTATAAACTGACATAGTTAGCTTTTACCTCCTACCGGGGCCACAAGGGCCCCGGATTGACTAAAGATAGTAGATTAAACACAGAAGCCGAAGCAAACGCCGCTGGTGCCGTAGGCGCCGTTAGCGTACGCGTTGCCGCCGCCGTTCACAGTGCAGAAGGCGTTGGAGTTGCTCCCATGAGGAGAACGCTCCCACCACCAGCTCGCAGACCCGGAGCCGTTGGAGAGGTACTTGATTCTGTTTGCGGCGGTAGCAAAGTAGCTGTACTGCGAGCCCTCACCGGCTTTCGAGTAGGTAGTTGAGCCGAAAATCTCAATCTCGGAGAAGAGGAAGAGCTTCATCGAGTTTGTGTTGATAGTCGCGCTCTGACTGCCTGCGGAGGTCTTCTTGTTAACGCTCTTAAGTACCACTTGCAGGTCGGACGGTAGGGTCGGCAAAAGCGTGTTTTGCAGCCACGAGTACATTTCAGAGCCGGTAAAGCCACCGCTATTTGTATTCGAGGCATTCATTCGGCGCGTAGTTGCCATAAGGTTTTTCATGCCAAAGGTAATGCCGGCTTTGCCACCACTTGCGAGGTCGTCATGATTGAAGTCCATAATTACGAGCGTCAGGGTCTCGCTTCCGACCGTGATGTCCTTCGTATCGCCGACAGACCAAAGCTGAGAAGCCTTGCCTGCGGCGGAGGCCTTAGCAATCTGCGCCCATGTGTTCTTAGAGAGCACGCTGTTGAAGAACAGGCACTCGACGGAGTAGGTCTGCCCGGAGGTCGTGATTGCCACGCTCACGGGGTCGGTTGTCTCCCCGCTCTTCGTAGCGGTAACGGTATAGGTACCGGACGCGGTAATCGTCAGGGAGAGCACACCGCTTGAAGGCACCGTGCCGGAGAAGGTCTTCGTACCGTTCGTGGCGGTAACGACGGCGCCGGAGTCCGAAGTTACTTTCAGCGTCGCCGAGAAGTAGGAGAGCGAGATTTTGTACTGCTTCACATCATCTACGATAACGCTCTCAGTCGCGGTCTGCCCGTCCTTTGTAGCCGTTACGACCCATGTACCATATCCCGTCAGGTTGAAGGTCACGGTGCCGGTACTCGTAGCAGTCAAGGTCTTAGAGCCGCATTTGCAGGTAACGGAACTGCCGCTCGGAATTGTGGCAATAATCTGAGGCGGCACGCCGACCGTACCGAGCTGAGAGTCGGGAATCTTGCCGTCGCTTCCCAGAGTAGCTACGCCGCCTGCCGTGCCTTTCTGAGAGGTAGGAATATAGCCGAGGGCGGGAATCTGCGCGACCGGGACCTTCTTATTCGCGTCAAGGGACGCAACGCCGTTCGCTGCGGCCTTCTGCGAAGTAGGAATATAGTCGAGCGAAGGAAGCTGTCCAGAAGGGACCTTGCCGTCAGAGCCCAGACTCGCAACGCCTCCCGCTGTGCCCTTTTGAGAAGTAGGGATGTAGTCCATAGCGGGAAGCTGCCCCGAAGGGACCTTACCGTCAGAGCCGAGGCTTGCGACGCCGCCTGCTGCGCCTTTCTGTGAAGCTGGGATATAGGACAGGCTCGGAAGCTGACTCTCCTTCAGCTTGCCGGACTCATCGAGGTCCGCCTTATCCTTGAGTGCGGCGTCGATTTTATCCGCGTTCTCATTGAGGTCTGCAATGTCCGCGAAGTCTTCCGGCGCCGGCTTTTTCAGGTTGTAGTTGTCTGTGTAGGTAGCCATTAAGTAAGTACCTCCTCCTTCAAATCTTTCCACGTGAGCGGCTTGACCTCGCTCCATTTATAGGGCTTGACCTTAGCCCACGTGTTATAAAGAAGCTCTACCGTAAAGACCATGTTGTACGGCAGAATGCGCTCAAGCGTCTCGGAGATAATCGTCTCCTGCTTCTTGACGCCGAGCGCGACTTTCACATTGACGGTAAAGGTCGCCGTCGTGATAGTCAAAACATAACCTCCCGCCCCGCAGAGAGACTCAAGCAGAGCGGCGAGGCTTTTCCTTGTGTAGGGAATATTTTCGTTGTACCGACTGAGCAGCCGGAGCTTGCGGTCGTCAAGAGTATCGGTCGCGAAGGGCGTGATACCCAGCATTTTCTCCCGGCGGGCCACGCCGTTCTCGGTAGCCTCAGAGATAAACTGGTCGTTCATGCAATCCTCGCAGGCGTCCCAGATAGCTTGTACCTCCGGGGACTCCGCTTCCATGATTGCCCGCATTTCCTGCACGTCTTTCAGCACGTCTGGAAGATACTCTTTGAGGTCGATGGTCCTGATGTTGTTGAAATTACGCATTTGTGAACGACCCCCTCACCGCAACCGCGTCCTTATCGAGCGTGAGATTTCCTGCCTGACCGTTCAGAGTCGTGCCGGAAATATCGACAATACCGGCGAGCGCGAGGAGTCTCGACTCGATTTGCGATACGCGGACAATCAGCCCTGCCTCTTTACTCCATGTCGAATTGAGTTCAAGATAGTAGGCGTCAAGAGCGCTCTGAATGTACGGAAGGCACTCGGTCAAGTTCCAGCCGGAGGCGAAAGTCAGGGTCGTAGAGATATTGACCGTAGTACCTGCTGCGCCGACGACCGTAACCTCATGGTCAATAGGGGCAAGACCGATACCGTCGCCGTTGTTCTGTGTCGGGTCGATGGTCGTCTGCACGGTATTGATAAGGGTATCGGAAGGCGGTTGGTAGTCACTTCCCGTAATAACGAGCTTGACCGTTCCGGGACCTTTCCACGCACGGTAGGGCTTGCACCCGCCGACGCCCGGCAGTGCCTCGGTGACTTCGATATACTGCCCGCGGTTGAAGCCGTAGGACTGATTCTCAAAGCTGTTGAGGTAGCGCAGTCTCAGGGTCTCGGTCGCTTCTTCGTCTTCACCGTTAATAACGATACTCGTCAGCTCCGCGGTCGCGAGTCCCTCGATATACTCGATGGGAATAAGCTGACCGGTGTAGCCGTTCGGGTCCGCACCGGCGGTCTCACAAGTAAGGTAATACTTGAGAGACTCGATTTTCTCGGTCACGGCCCAGTTGTATTTATCGCAGGAGAAGCGCGTGCCGACAGGAATATCCATACTGAACTCGCCGATACCCACGGCGCAGGTCGCCGGCAGAGGCGTGATACCGCGCTCAGCGCAGCGCATGATAAGGTAGTCTCTGCTTGCGGTGTCTGCGAAGGTCTCATTGAGTACAGTATCGAGAGCCACATAAATCATGGCGCTCTCAAGGGAGTTCGGCGCAAGCGCATCGAAAATAATCGAGCCCTCGCGCTTGTCGAGGCTCGACGCTACTCGGGCGAGTTTCTCTTGAAGAATCGCCTCATAGGTTTTATCCTCATACATCGGTTTCCACCTCCAAATCGCCGAAAATGCTATGCACGGTAAAGGTGACGTGCACGGTCTTTTTTCCGGTCTCAAACTCGAAGCCGTCTACTGCGGTGATTCGGTCGTCCTGCAGTAGGGCCTCTGTAATGCAGCGCTTAATCTCTGGAAGTGCATACTCTTTCGGCTGGCCGATAAGCTCGACGAGCTCAACGCCGTAGTTCCATGAGTAAATGAGATAGGCGTACCGCTCCGTGCTGAGAATCAGGTAAATAGCCTGCCTCAGCGACTCGAGCTCGTCTACCATGCCGCGAATGCGCCCATGCTCAATATCCAGAGCGTAAGTAAGACTCGGCTGAGTCTCGACCTCAAGCGTCAAAAGGTCGTCTTCTACTTTAGGTATCATTTTGGTGCCTCCACTCTGTCTAAGATAATAAACTTCTGGCCGCCGTCGGCCCGCAGGAGAAGCACTTGCTCACCGGTCTTTAGGGCAAGGTGTACCTTGTAGGCCTTTTTGCCCTTGTAGGCGTGCTTATGACTTGCGAACTCTGCGTAGCCGCTGCCGCCGGAAGTTTCTTCTGTCTGGTGGTCCACCGTCATATAAACGGTGAAGTCTCGCACCGCATTCGTCAAGATGAGCTGACTTGCAGTAAGTTCGAGCTTCTGGTCAACCTGCACCTTGAGCGGGGAGACACTCGTCACCTTACCGAGGATAAAGCCGAAGGGTTTGCCGGCGGCTACAGCCTCGACCGCGGCGCGCTTTACGTTTTCTAAAAAACCGTTCATATCAAGTGACAAATGTACCACCTCGCAATTTCAGGTCCATCAGGTGTTGCTCTTGCTTGAACTTGTGCGTCACCGATTCGACCAGTAGGTAGCTCTGGACGTTGATGTCTCCGAGCCCCAGCTTAACAATAACGGACGAGCCCGCCCGGACTCTCGTATCGCCGAGCGCGTCGGAGATAGAGAGCGAGCGGGTTTTTGTGTTGTAGAGCTTTAGGAGAGCCTCTGCCTTTGCCGCGCCGCTTGCGGAGAGCTCGACGGTATCGGTGTATTGCAGAAGGCCCCACTTGTTGATGTTCGAGCTGTCTTTCGCAATGAAGATTTCGCGCTTGCCCGAATCCTTGTTCTCAAATGTAATCTTGATTTGGTTGTAGGTCTGCTTGTCGATGGTACTCGAATAGGAGTACTCGCCGATAGTGTCGGCGTCGATAAGCAGATTCAGCTTCATGCTCTCAATGTCCTGCAGCGTCAGCTTGCCGACTTTATCGTAGAGCACATAGAGCTTAGTTTTCGCCCGCAGTGTTTCATCAAGCGCATTCTGGGCGATGTCAAAGAGCGTGGCGTTGTCCTCCGTCCTCGAGGCGATAACGTACCCCGTGTCCTCAAGCGCTCCCACGCTGAGGCCGAAGTCCTCGGCTATCATCTTGATAACGTCGCTCGCTTTCTTGTTCGAGTAGACATAGGTGTCCTTATTCTTGAAGTAGCGGAGCTGGTCGTAGGCGGTAACCTCGATAACGTTCGGCGTGCGGCCTGAGCGGCTCTTTGTAAAGACAAAGCCGTAAAACATGTCCGTCCCATCGACGGACAGCTTTACGGCGTCTCCTTCCTGAAAAGACAAGACGGAATCCTTTACCACGGAAAACTTGAGCTTTCCGGGAGAGCCTTTGCGGTCCCACGAAAGGCTGATACCTTCCTCAACGATGGGGTAGAGAATCGTGCTGCCGCTCTGAATGATTAAATCTACTTTACTCATGGAATCGTCAACACCTGCCCCGGGTAAATAAGGTTAGGATTCTTTATCTTGCCCTTATTCGCATTATAGATTTTTGTGTACTGCGCTCCGTCGCCGTAATACTTCTTCGCAATGTTCCAGAGACAATCGCCCTTCTTTACGGTATAGGATTTCGTCTTAGGCTTGCTCGAAGCCTCGCGCTTCTTCTCCTCCTTGATGGTGGGCTTGTTCGCGGCCGCGGCCGGTTTCGTTACCGTGACGGTCTTCGTCGCGTAGTCGATATACTGCTTGAGCGTAACCGAAACGGTCACGTCAGGGCCTTTTGTGGCGTCCTCTGTGATGTTATAGCTCTCAAGGCTTACTTTCATATTCGTATCGAACAAAAGTCTCCCAGAGGGCGACACACGACTCACGATGAAGCGGAACGGAGTCTTGCTTGTCATGTAGTTCTCGAAAATACCAAGGTAGTAGTCAGGTCTGCGGAAGGTACCCGCAAAAGAGTACTGCCCCAGCATAGGGAGAACAACGTCAAAGCTGATTTCGGTCAAGCCGGGAGAGCGCAGAAAGTTTATATCGCCCTCATTGACAAGGGTAAGCGTTTTGTTGTTCCCCTTGATTTTGGTCGTCAGCTTCTGCGGCGTAACCGGTAGAAGCAGACTCCCGAAGTAAAAGCTATACATTATTCATGCACCCCCTCAGCAGCGACCTCGAGCGCTTCCGCGAAGCCCTCGGTCAGAGTATTCAGCACGCCGTCAAGGTCCATATCGGAGTCAATGCGGTTAGTCATGCCGGCCATATCGATTTTGACCTCAGCGGTCGTGAAGCGGTTGATTGCTTCCTGCTCCGCAAGGTCTCTCATATACTTCAGGTCCTCGGTCGTTTCCTTTAGAGAAGCGGCCGCGCTTCCTGCACTGTCGTTAATGCCGGCGGTGTCCGCACCGATACCGTCAAGAGCGGTCTGCTCTGCGGAACTGTCCGCCGCGGCGTCGGCCTTTGCCTGTGCATAAGCGGCCTGCAAAGCGTCGACAGAAGAATTGAGTTCAGCTTTCAAAGAGTCGATATGCGCGTCTCTTCCGGCTTTCGCGCTCGCGAGCTCACTCTCATACGCGGCAAGGTCTGCCGCGCGAGCGGACTTCGCAGCCTCGTTTTCCGCCGCGGCGGTTGTCGCGAAGGTTACATGCTCGATGGCGTCGATACTCACGCCGGGGATTTTATTCAGCACCCCGATGAACTTATTGATAATATCGATAGCGCCGTTAATCATGTTTTGGAGAATCGTCAGTACAGAGACCTTCATATCCCCCATGAAGTTCGCGATTGCAACGCCGGCTTTCTGCCAGCAGAGCTTGAGCTTGTCTACGAGGTCAATGACCCAGTAGACGCCGGTAAAGAATGCGAGCTTGACCGCGTTCCAGCCCACGATAAGTGCGAGCTTGCAAATCTCCCACGCATTTTTAACGCCACCGATAGATTGAATCCACCGATACATCGCCGCAACAAGTACGCCGATGATAATGGCAATCCAGAGAATCGGATTCGAGAGGAGCGAAACAATAAGGGCCTGATTTGCCGCGACAGCCAGCCACTGAGCAGCGGCGTGGACGACCCACGCAACGGCGAGAATGCCGACCGTAGTAGCCAGTCCCACGAGTACCGCGCTAACCATATCTGCGTTCTCCGTGAGGAAGGCGACGATATTATTCAGCCACGAGACGATGGTCGTAAGGACCGGCAGAAGCTGCTCAGCCATAATGCCGGTAAACTCGAGCCAGCTCTCGGAGAGAAGCCGGGTCTGGTTGGCGTAGCTATCCTGCGTGCGGGCAAAGTCGCCTTGCGCGTCGGCGGTCGTGCTCATAAGGTAATTGTACCGGAGCATGACCTGCTCAGCCTGAGACATTTCGTTGTAGGCCGTTGTGATACCCTGCGAGAGGGCATAAGCCTCAAGGTTGGCGACCGACATGTTAATGCCGAGCTGCTTCAAGGGCTCTGTCTCGCCGGAGATACCGGAACGGATTTTCTCGAAGGCGGTCTCAAGGTCAAGGTTATAGAACGACGCCATATCGCCGGCAAGGCCGACCATATCTTTCGACATATCTACAATGGCGTCGCCCGCAAGGCCGGAAGACTTGAGCATGGCGCCGATAGTGCCGGCGTACCGCTTTGCGCTTACCTCGTTCATGCCGTAAGCGGCAAGACACTCTTTCGACCACGAGTTGATAGCCTCCGTAGCGCTTCCGAAAGTAACGTCGACGACGTTCTGGACTTCAGCAAGGTCGGAGGCATAATCAATTCCGGTCTTGATGGTATCGAGCGCCTTGCGGGCAATCATCACAAGCCCGATGGCTTTCGCGAGCCGGCTGAAGGCGTCGGTTGATTTATTCGTATGGTCTTCCAACTGGTCCAGTGCGGCACTTGCTCTCGCAAGTTCCTCGCGGGCCTCTTGAATGGAGGCGGTGTCGATAGCCCGTCCGGACGCGTCCTGCATAGCCTCGAAGCTATTAAGTACAATGTTCATCGCCTTATTGATACTCTTGAGCGGGCCGGTCATGCCGTCCGTAAGTACGAGCTGCGACTTGATAAGGGCCATAGGCCTCCTCCTTTCCGGGAATAGGCGCCGAGGCTTGACCCGGCTTTACCTCAGCGCTTTTTCCCATGTTTTGCTTTGGACGCTTCTTTCTTCTCCTGCTCGACCTTTATATCGATAGCAGCGATAATGAACGCCTGCGTATACGGGTCCATGTCAAGGAAGACATTCGGCGGCCATTTGAACTTATGGAGACAGTAATAGACGTAGTTCGCCTCCGGGTCGTCTCCGAGTATTAGTTTTTTGCTTCTTCCACCATTTCGTCGCCGGACTGGAAGCCATTGACCTGCAGGACCTTAGTGGAGTAGTCCTCGAACTCGGCGGGGGTCAGCATAGTGGTGATAAGCTGCTCCGCGCCCATAACGCCATAGCTCTGCTGGAGCTCGGCGTCATTCAGATTCGGGAACACCGTGCAGCGGACGGCCACCTTTGCGAGGTAGGCATTCGCGTCGAAGTCCTGCGTAAACTGGCCCTTGCGGCCGGGCACCGGGACGGTACGCATGCAGGCCTTTCTCAGACCAGCATTCTCCGCCGCGGTAATGCAGCAGATTTCCCACGGCATAGCCTCGCCGGTATCGGGGTCGATGAAACGGTCGGAAGCGATAAAGGTAACGTTGTCGATTTTCTTCGCGTTCTGAGCAAGGAACGCAGTCAGATTCTTAGCCATAGTAAAATACCTCCTGTTTTATGTTGGTTTACTGCATGCCGTTCAGCAAGCTAAAGGTCTCGGGCATTTCCCAGTCGTCGAAGGTGCCCTCGAGTTCCTCGTCGAGAGTCTCGGCGTCGGCGTCAAACTTCGCCAGAATACCGCCCTTAGTGAGGCAGTTCTTCAAGATGATAGTCTGGCGGCCGACAGAAGCGGTCGGGTCTTCGTTCGCGACCTGAATATCGAACGTAGGCATAAAGCCGGTACGCTTATACTCGAGGAGCATTTTGCGGAAAACGGACTGGTTGTAGTGGGCGGTGCCGCTCCACGTGCCGGACCAGCCGGTCGGCTTGTTGCCCTTGCCGGACTTGCCGAGGATAGGCACCTCAGCTACGGAGATGTCCATTTTGGACTCAAAGGAATAGAGCTGCATGAAGCAGTATCTGTTGCCGTCGGCCAGTGTGATATACGCGGAAGCCTGAGAGCCCGCAATCGCGTCAAGCGCGTTCATAATAGGCTGAGCCATAATTCAAACCTCCTTACATGATGATAACGCTCATATAGAGCTGAGCCATAGCGTTCACGACGTTCAGGTCCTTCACGGTGCAAAGGACGGCCTTCTTCGTGTCGCCCTGCTCCACGGTTACGCTGTCGGGGTCGAAGTCCTCGATAGCGCGAATGGACTCGAGGTCCTGATGGAGCTTGCAAATATCGTTCCAGAGAGCGATTCTGCCAGCCGCGTCGTTCGGCACGGTACCGAGGTAGCGCGTGTTGAAGAGGACCGCCGTGTCGTTCGCAATCTGGTCGCAGACGCGGATAGTCTGATTCGACTTAAAGACGTCGCCCTTTGTGTCGGAGACAGTAATCAGGGAGTCGATGTCCTCGAGAATGCGAACGTCGCCGTTGACGTTGTGGAACATCAAGCGGCCGGCCTTAATTGCCGCCTCGAGCTCGGCCTGCGTTCTGTCCACGTCGACGGTGAGCTCGCCGTCGTACTTCTTGTTCGTGTTGGACTTGTTCACGGCACAGCCCGCAGATGCGCCGGTCATCCAGTACACGAGGCCATACTGGCCGAGACCGGAAATGCCGGAGTCATAGTCCGTCACCTTGCTGCCGATTTCGATAACGCCCTCATAGTCTGCGAGCTTCTCGTTGGAGTCGAGGTTGAAGATAACGGTCTGGAACTTCGCGCCGACCTCGTCGCGGAGGCGCTTTGTGTAGTTGATATACAGCTTGATAGTGGTCGAGTCGTCGGACGGGCAGCCGAGAGTATTGAAGCTGTAGCTTTCAAACTTATCGAGCGCCGCCTGATGAGCCGCAGCATTTGCCGTGCCGTTCGTACCACCGGTGAGCGGGGTCTTTGCAGTCGCGGCGAGAGACGCGGTAGTCTTCCACGTTACGAAGTCGTTATCCTTGAGCGCGGTAGCCGCTGCCACGGTCTGCGTATCGAGGAGGGTCGTATCGTAATAGAGACTGACGTCAAAGAGGTCAGCGTTATCGGCGTTCGCTGCGATAACCACATAGAGCTTGTTGCCGGCAATGCCGGAATACTTCGCCGTGCAGTAAGCGCAAGTGGCCTTAGCGCCTCCGCCATTCAGGCGATAGGCGTAGAGGGTCTGCGTATACTGGAAGAGCTCGCGCAGAGGCAGCAAAGCGTCGTCGGTATACGCATGACCGAAAATCTTGAGGCTGTTCTTCTGGAAGTCGCCGCTCGTCACGGTAAAAACCGTACTGTCGGGACCCCAGTCCAGCATAAGAGGCATGGCCGCATAACCTCTGTCGGAGAGAGTAGCGGACGCCTTAGCCACGCTGGAAAAGTTGATATACGTACCGGGGAGTACCTTATTCTGTACTGCCCAGATTCCACCGCCAAGGGCCATATTATTTCACCTTGCCTTTCATAAAGTTTTCGATAGCGGTATCGACCTCTTCGAGGGTGTACCACTTACCGTCTTCCAAAAGCGCGCCCAGAAGGTCGCGGCGCTTAGCGTAGCGCTGAGACCTCAAAAGCTGCTCTTTGGAGTGAGTAGGAGCGGCGGACTTTGCTGCCGCAGTAGCTTTCGCCATATCAGTTTCCTCCTTGTTCAATTTTCAAAGCTCCCATCTTGACCTCCTCTGCCGTTTTATACGTGAAGTGGTTATAGGAAACGAGGAAGTGAAGCACTCCGTCCGTCACCTGAAAACTCATATCTGTACCACGCAGCTTATCGCCCCCGGGTAGGTCAATCACTTCAAGCACTTCGGTGAGGGTATCTGCCACGCCGTAGCAGTCCTCACGCCCGGACTTCGGAAAGTAGAGAACATCGAAACGAGGAAGACGCTTCTTGCGCTGAGCCGGGTAGCCCGTGGCCTCGGCGTTAACCAAAAGCACAATAAAAGCAGGTTGCCGAAGCCCCTGCTTTACTGCGTTTGATTCGATATGACTGCCGGGAAAAGCGGACCGCAGGGCCAGCGTGATTCCGTCTAAGATAATGTTTGTACTAATTTCCGCCATTGCAGACCTCCTTCAGCTTTCGGAGCACCATCTTCTCAAGCACAGACGGGGCGATTCGTTTCAGCTTTTCCTCGGAGATAGTCAGCATGTATCGGCCCTCGACCCAGCCGCCGCTTACAGTACGGTGACCGAACTCGACATACGAGGCGTACTCGACCGGATTTATGATTTCGACCATATACGTGTTCCCGGACTTTGTGACGGTCAGGGACTGCGCATACTCGCGCCCGGCTTTGCCGTTCTTAGCGCCCCAGCCTCGGCGGAGAGTACCACCTTTCTTACCTGAGCCTTTCGGGTATTTGCCGACTGGGGTAGCCGGAATAACGAGAGCCAGAAGTCTTGTGGCAAGCTCTTTGCTGCAAGCCACGCAGAGGTCGTCTATCTCAGAGTCGCTCAGCTTTTCAAAGCCTTTCGCGAACTCCCTGAACTGAGAGAAGTCGCAGCGTCCCCAGCGGGACATTAGGCGTACTCCTTGAACGGGACGAGCGGTATCTCCTGATGACAGCTATAGACCGCAGGCTCACCGGACCTCGCATAGGCAGTAGTCCGGCCTTCCTGCGTTACGACTATCTTAGAGCCTGCCGGGATTTCCGCAGTCTTCGAGATAAAGAGTTTGACCGACTGCTGAATCAGCGGTGCACTGTCCTGCTCGGTCGTGCTTGAGATACTTGAGAATGACAAACGACAGGGCTCACCGTGGAGCTTCTGGACCTCCGTGGGCTCGTCCCGGCCGTTTGCCTTATTTACCGCTGTCTCGAGGACATAAACGTCGCAGAGGCCGTCCCAGAGCCTCCGTAGAGCATCCTGATAGCTTTTCACCATACCAACCTCCTAAACGCTGCGATAAGCTCCGCGTCGGGGTTTACCATCTTCGCGAGCATTGTGTCAAACTGGTCCTCGAAGGAGCCAGTATCTGCAATCGCAAAGGTAACAGAGGTATCGCCCTCAGAAATGCTCTTAGCCGGCGCGTTGAAGTCGTAGACCTCAGAGAGAGCGCCGGAAGCCTTCTTGTCTGTGAGGAACATGCCCGCAGCCATATCCGCCCAGACATAGAAAAGACCCTCCGGCACTTCGAGCTGATTCGTTCGCGCCTTTAGGGTCGTCTCGGCTTTCTTAATGTTGTAATCAAGTGCCGCGCTGTCGGCCTCGGTCACGGTATAGCCGAGGGCCGACAGTCGGGCGGTTACTGCCGCGAGTATCTCCATAGGCCTTAACCTCTGGAGAAGATACGCGCGATAGGAATGGCCTTGTGGTTGATGTAGGAACGCTGAGACGCGGTAGTCTCACCGGAATGCACCAACGCCCAGTTTGCGCCGTTCTTGAGTTCGGAATCGGTAGGAGACAAAGAAGGCTGAAACACCTTCTCGTAAGAGATACCGTAAGGCGCGAAGACCTTGCGCTGACGAGTGTACAGAGTGTCCTCGCCGCCATGAGTCTTCGGGTCACGGCTCATCTCATAAGGCACCTTCGCGCCGATGTCCTCGTAGGAGATAGCGCCTTCGCCGAGAACGTAGGTCGTATACTGAGTACCTGCAACGACATAATCGTTTGCAGCCAGAGTCTTGCTGCCGAAGTATGGAGTTACCTTAGACAGAAGAATCTCGCCTGCAGCAGGAGTGCCGGAAGCGACAATCTTCAATGCGCCGTCAGTGTTGGCGTCAGCGTCGAAGTAGCCCTCAGAAGCAGGCATGTCGTCGTCAACGACAACGAGCTTGCCGTTCCACGTGCCGAGCTCAAGGTCGCGGGTAATGCCTTCCTTGTCAGTGTACTTGAGACGCTCAATCAGGTTGAGATTCTCAAGACCGGTAGAGACGTCGGAGTGCATGAACACGAGCTTAAACTTCTTCTTGTTCGCGCCGCAAGCCTTGTTTGCTGCGGAGTTCAGAGTAGAAGCCGCCATTGCTCCGGTACCGACACCGGTCACGTCGAGGGTGTGCTTAGACACGAACTCTTTGCCCTTTGCATCGGTCATGGCGAAAATGCCGGCGAGAATAGCGAGAATCGTGTTCTGGTCCAGATGGTCCTTATACTCGGCCACCTGCTGGCTGATGTTGCCCATGAAGTCAACACCGCCGGTGATGTCATAGGAGAAGTCCCTCTCAGTCCAAGCCTTCGCACGGCCGACGACAACGATACCCTGCTCGAAGGTCTTAGTGGAGGTTGCGGTGATGTCGGTCTGGCCGTCGTAGTTCACGGCGTCGCCGTCAATCAAACCGCGCATAGCCAGACGAGCATACGCGGTACCGTTCTGGGCGGTAAACACACCGCGGATGTCGGGGTTGCCCACAAGGGCACGAGACTTCTTGAGCTCATTCAGGTTGAGGTTAGGAACGCGGTCCACCATGTACTTGAACGCCTCAGCATTGAAGCTCTTAGAATCAAACTTGCTGTTTGCCATAGTAAAATCGTCCTTTCATATTAAAGTTTTGCATCAGGATTTTCAGCGAGGTACGCGCAGAGCTCGTCGTAGGTCATAGTCTCCGGCTTTTTATCGCCGGAAGGCGCCAGGTCTCCGCTCTCGCCGGGCTTGAAGCCCTTAAAGTCATTCTTCGGTTTCGTAGTGTCGAACATAAAGCCACTGTCGGGTGCCTCGGCCAGTTTCTTAATCTGGTCCGCCAGACCCTTGACAGTGCCGTCCGCGTCGAGCTCAGCCTTATCAAGGTCGAGCAGTGCCTTCACGGCCTTTACGTTCTTCGCTTTGGCAGCAGACAGAGCCAGCTCAACGGCGGTATCGATTTTGAGGCGCTTGATTTCCGCCTCATGGGCCTTCGTCGCTGCGGTGTTCTCGGTCTGGAGAGTAGCGATTTGCGTCTTGAGTGCCTCGACGTCGCCGGTAGAGGCCTTGAGGGTCTCAAGCTGCTTGTCGCGCTCCTTGACGGTATCGGCGAGAGCTTTCTTCTCGGTGTTCAGAGTGTTGAAGTCTGCGCGTGCCACGAAGTTCTTGCCGATTTCCTCAGAGACCTTTTTATCAATCTCTTCGGAGTACGCTTCTCCCAAAATAGTTTTCAGCCAGTCTAACATTTTGTCCTCCTGTCTCCTGCTGTCCTTTTTATCCGGCCAGTCCCGGTATTGCGGGTACGCTATTTGTTGTCCGCCGCGTAAGGCGGTAATTTTTGTATGAAAAAAGCGCCTCCTGCTAAAAAGCAGGGACGCTCTAATCAACTATTGCTTCTGTGGGGCTCCACGGTCTCCCGTATCGCGTTTTAACTGAGGGGCCTTTAGATTTACCCTCTGAAAAAATCGGGCTTATTTATGGGCTTTCTGACTCGCCTGAATATCGACCACACTTCTTACATACCTCGAGGGCCTTATCCCAGTCAGGGACGGTATCGCCCTCAAGAAGAATATCGTCGGTAGCGATATTGCAAAGCTCCCAGCAATAGCCCCAGTCAATTTCCTTATTCAGTAAAGGGCACTTGACCTTATTTTGCTCGGACATGTTTCATCACCTCGTCATATAGCAGCTTGCCGCGTTCGTCCAGTTGACCGGCGGTACCAATCTCGCCGTTATTATCAAGGACTGCAAAGCCCCCGCTTGTGTAGAAGGCGTATTGCGTGCCTCTGCGCTGTTTGAGCGCGAAGTCTGCGTTATCAATAATATTCTGAGTCCATTCTAAGGTTATACCGCGAGAAGCAAACCGTTTTTCGGCGTGCTCGTTCGCTTTGACGGCAACTCGACCCAGAGGCGGGGCGACCAGAGTTCCGGTCGTTCGGATTTTGCCCTCGTCGTGGAGAGCCTTGACCGCTTTATGCGCCGTCCAAAAGCGCTTATCGCTTGTGGGATTCGCGCCTTTATACCGGTAATAGCCGGTAAGGTCCTTATAGTCTTCAGAATTATACTTTAACTGCTGAAAAGCTGCAAAGCTCTTAGGCGCGTCTGCGCCGAGTCGGGCCTTGTAGTTCTCATACTGCTTTTTATCAGCAGTTTCATTATACCACATATTTTTGAACTTTTCCACGGTACCAGTGCCATAGGCGCCGTCTTGTCTCGCTTTCCAGTCCTTATATGTCATATCCTTCGGAATATTGAAGCTCTCGCCGGTCTTCACGTCTCTCGCGAAGCGGTCTCCGAGGCCTTGCATATCCTCGTAGTAGGGGGCAGTCGTGCCACGGCACCACGGATGAAAAGGCGGCGCAGTAACACCGACTTGATACTCACTCATCGGATAGACCTTACCATCAAGCCCTGCGCAGAGGCTGCAAGTCTCGTTGTCGAGGGTTTCCACGATAACGTACCTCTCAACGCCGAGGTCTTTGAAGCAGTCCTTGCGGGCCTCGTTCGCAAAGGCTGCGCTCTCGGTCATGACCAGACGCCCAGCCTGCGACTTAGAGACCTGAAAACGGTCGGAGATAGCCTTGATGACTTTATCCGGAGCCGCACCTCGCATTATCATCTGAGTAAGCTGCGTGTTGACGCTGTTGACGAGCGCCTGCTTGTTCGCCCAGATTCTATCGCTGAAGGTCTGGCTGTCTAAGGTCCACGGCCGCGAGAGTACTTTGCTGATAGCTTCATCGGTCAGCCCGTGAAGCGTCCAGCCGACCCCCATGCCCTTTTGGAGCTCAAAGGCGGTATGATAATAGCCTCGCTGGTAAACCTCGCTCAGGGACGAATTAAGGGCCTCCGTCTGAGCCCCGTGTAAGGCCTCGGCCTGCTCCTGTAGCTGGAGCTTCAAGCTGTCAAGCCTTGACACGTGGACGCGGGCAGAAGCATTCTTAAGCTGCTTGAGCCACGCCTGAGAGACTGCGTTCTCTTGACCGTGTTTTATGTACTCTTCAACGGTCCACCGGAACTCGTCAAGCTCCTGCGTGGTAAGCAGCTTATTCGCCTCGGCGAGCGTTATGCCGTTTTCGGCCGCAAACCGCTGATACCATCTCGCGATTTGCGATTCTATATCCTGAATAGCGGTTGCATATTGCCGCTCGAGGTTTTTAACGTAGTCGTACCCTTTATCAAGCAGGGACTCCTCAAGAATCCGCATTCGGTTGGCCCAGTACTTATCATTCCTCATTTACCGGGTCACCGCCTTCGGGGTTACGCAAAGCCCGCGCCTGCTCAAAAGCCGCGCGGTAGGGGTCAGTTTCCTCTTTCTGCTTTTCGAGCCGTTCAAGCTCGGCTGCAGGGTCATCGACCCACGGGTGCATAGCGACGATGGTCTCGTCGGAGATAATGCCGACGGACTTAGAGCAGTTATCGATAGCCTCAGACTCGTTGATAAGAATGTCGCGGTTGAAGATAACCGTAATATCTTCGCTCTCATACGAGCCCTTGCCGGTGTTGGCAAGGTAGGTGTTCACAAACCAGAGAATCTCTTCAAAAGAGGCTTGCAGCTCGGTCTCCATCGCGTTCGCGTCGAGGTCGATGTCGCAGTACATGCTCTGAATGTTCATCTGGTTAGGCGTACCAGAGAGGCGGTCGTCCTTCGCGTCGTAGCTGCGGAGGTTTTCAATGAGCGCCTTTTTCAGAAGCTCGAGGACGGTCTTATAGTTCTCAGAGTTTACCGAGATTTCAAGGCTGTCCACGCCGCCGTCAGTACCCTCGACCGTGCGGACCTTGATAGCTCCGTAGGTCGTCAGGTTACGCCGGAATTCCCCGAGGTCCTGTCCATCGTAGTTCTTGAGGACAAGGACAGTATTACGGACGTCTTCCTCCATGTTGTTCACGAAGTCGGATTGCAGGAGGTTGATAGCGTCCTGCAAGGAGCGGCCCCGACGAATGAGAGGGACTTCCTTCGGGTTGTACTTGATAGGGATAAGGGGGAAGCGTTCCCAGTTCAGGGGCTGCTCGTTACCCTTGCTGTCCTTCACCTTAACATAGGCCTGCTTCTCAGTGTCCGGCGTGAGTACGCCGTTCTCAAAGATGTAGGTCGTGACGCCTTCCAGCGTGAAGAGGTCGACCTTCTTAACGATTTTCTTCTCGGTACCGTAGTAGACCTCGACCGGATAAAGGCGAAGAGCGGAGTCAAGCTCGGTGTGAGCTGCGTCCGCCCAGAACGGCATAATCTCGTAGCCGGGGAATACCCGGAATGCGAGCTCGCCGTTTTTATTGTAATAGGGATAAAGCCACGAGATACCCGCATTGAGGCACTCGACTCCCGCGCTCTTGAGAGTACGCATAAACCCCATGCCGAGTACCTTCTTGACCTCGGCTGCGTAATCGTCATTCTCGCAGGAGAAGGAAATAGGCTGACCGAGAAGGTAGTTTGCCTTCTGGTCAACGTGTTTCGCATACTGGTTATCCACAATGCGGTTGTTCGGGAGATTCTCAATCACAATCAGCTTACCGTCAGGGCCGATAGCCGTGCGCTGGCGTTTGAGAATGTCATGGTCTCCGGTATAGTACCGGTCGCCGTCAATCATCTCGCGCCGTTCAGGAGAAGTCTCCCAGTCGGTAAGCTCTCGCGCGTAGAACTCAAGCTCGGTCATAGGCCTGCCGGCGCGGAGGCGCAAACTGAAAAACTCCTGCTCGATAGGCTTCTTGAATAAGGGCATTTATTGCACCTCCTTAAAAACTGAATCTCGACGGTTGGAACGCGGCGCGAACGAAGTATCTCGTATCGTCCATAGCGTGGTCGTCGGTTTTTAGCGGCCGGTCTTCGGCGGCTTTTTCGTCCCACCGATATAAACCGAACTCTCTTATACAGTCCGTGCAGCAGTCGCAAAAGAAAATGTCGCCGGCGTTCAGCCGGGTAGCAACATCGCGAATACCGTCAAGGACTCGGTTGCTTGCCTGCTCGACCATGAAGCGGTCGTGCCGGCGTATGACCTCGATAAACGAGGCGGCGGAAGGGTCAACGATGATTTTCCGAATCGAGAGGTCTCCCGCAAGCTCTTCAATAGCTGCGTAATGCTCCTCGTCCGTTCGCTGATACCGTTCCTTGCGTCCGTCGTAGTAGTACTCTCGAACGCGGTACCATTTTCCCTCACAGAGGCCCCAGAGCCCGGCCGAGGTCGGGTTTAAGGTGCCGTAGTCGCAAGAGATAAGGTACTCCTCGTAATCGCGAGGCACGGAAGGGACTACATGATAGTCCTTATTAAACATTGTATATATCAAGCCCTCCGCGACGGTCCAGAGACCACGGATATACCGGTCGTAGAACACGCCGGAATACATACCCTCGTATCGGGCTTTGATTTTCTCATCAAGGCTGAGGTTGTCGTCCATCGTAAAATGCAGGTAGAGCATATTGCGCTCCGCCGCCTTACGAATCCACTCTTTATAAAACCAGTGGCCCGGCGACTCGGGGTTGCAGTTAAACCAGAACTTCGACCCGGAGACCGAGCAGCGCGCCATAGCCTGCTCTACGAAGGAGCGAGGCATAAGGGCGACCTCATCGAAGAGGACTCCCGCCAGAGTAATGCCCTGAATAAGGGTGTAGCTGGATTCGTCTCGGCCTCCGAAGAGGTAGTAGGTATTAGAGCGATTGCCGATAGTGACGACCATTTTATTCTCGCTGCGGCGCTCAGTAACCTCGAACATACCCTCAAGCCATGTGGGAATATGTACGATAACGTTACGCCGAAGCGCTTCAATCGTGCGGCCGCAGATAGCGAAGTTCTGTTTATCGAAGCTCGCCATGCTCCACATGATAAAGCCGATAGCCATTGAGGCCGTCTTGCCGGAACGGATTGACCCGTCGCAGATAAGGCCGTCTCTATTCTGATGTTCCGGTTTCGTCCACCAGAAGAGGGTCGCATTCTGTCGAGGACTGAAGCTCTGGTATTGCACTCAGGTCAACCTCCTTTCCAGCAGCACGAATCGCCTCAAAGAAGTTGGTCTCCTTCGCGTCGGACGACTTAATTGCCTCGTTAGCTGTATATTTGTCAATGACGATACCCATAGCGGTAGCAAGCTGATTGACCGTCGCGGCAGCGAGCTTGTCTTCGTCTCCCATAGCCGCAAGCAGCTTGTCAATCAGTCCGCAAACGTCATTTTTCTTAGAATCCATAAAGGCCAGAATGCTTGCCGTGTTCTCAGCCTTTTTTTGTGCGACCTTTTGTTTTAGGTCGTTGTCGCTTTTTAACGTGCGCTGAATCGTAGTCGTAGAGACGCCGTATTTCGCGGCCAGCGCCCGAATGCTCGAGCCGTTCACCGATTCAGCTATAATCTTTTTCCGTTGCTTATCGGTCAGCTTAGCCACGTTCGTCCCTCCCTCGTTAGTTGTTGCTAACCTCCATTCATAATAATAGACGGAGCACTGCACCGGAGGCCCGCGCAGTGCTCCATCGAGAAAAAACTCGGACAGTATCATCCGAGTTTTTCACCATACTATTTTAACATATTTGGTTGCGGCTCAGCGCGGCCAACTCCAATTATCCCCGAGGAATAATAAAACTTTTTTATGCCGACGCATGACCCAGCGATAGGCATAATGAAGTTCAACCGCAATTTCTTCCCAGCGCATGTAATTTAAGTACCGCAACTCCATCATAAACTGGTCTGTATCGTCAAGACCGCTTTCTTTTATGAGCCTACCGATTTCAAGCTCAACCGCGGCAAGCTCGTAAATCTCGGCTTTGATTTCCGACTGCAAATCGACGATAGCGCAAGCGGCGTCCTCGACTTTCTTTGATGGCGTAGAAGAGAACGAGGCAACTGGCTTAATCTCAGCCGTAATAGACTCAGCTCTACGCCGCCACTCATCGATACGGCGCTCCTTTGCGGCAATGCGTTCTTTTATTCTATATCCTCTGTTGAGGAAGTCCTTCACCTCTTGCGGTGTCATTTTGATACCTCCTTGATTCTGGCTTTCAAAGCCTCGAGGCAAGCGTTCTGCCTTACCTCCTTCGGCGCGAGTATGTCGTCTAAGACACGGTAGTCATAGGTGTCCTTCATCAGGATATGGTGAATCAGGACCGTTTTCTTTTGCCCCGGACGGTGCAGCCGCTTGTTTGCCTGTTGGTAAAGCTCAAGACTGGTAGGAAGTCCGTACCATATCGCGATATGACCTCCCGCCTGCAAGTTCAGACCGTGCCCCGCGCTCGCGGGGTGCGCAAGCATAATCGGAATCTTGCCCTCGTTCCAGCGGACGACCGCTCCGTCGTCTTTAATGTCTACCGCTTCCGGGTATCGCTCCATAATTCTGTCGCGCTCATGCCGAAAGGCGTAGAACACCAAAACGGGTTGACCGTTCGCTTCTTCAATAAGCTGTTCTAACGCCTCGAGCTTGCAGTCATGCAGGACCTTGACATTGCCATTCTCATCGTAAGCCGCGCCTCCCGCAGCCTGCAAGAGCTTATTCGTCAGGACTGCCGCGGTCGGCGCGTCGATGTCGCCGTCAGCAAACGGGAGAAGAGTGTCCCGCTCAAGGGTCTTATAAAGCTCCATCGCCTCCGGGGTAAGCTCGAACTCACGACGGAGAAAAAGTCTGTCCGGTAATTGTAAGTAGTCCGCGGCATTCATGCTGATACAGAGCTTTCCGATTTTCTCATAGATAAGCTCCTCTGCGCCGTCTTTCGGTTTCCATGAAAAAATAGTCGTGGCGTTCCGCTTGTCCGGGACGAAATAGGTATCGCGGTAGCCCGTCAGAGTTTTGCCAAGAGCCTTACCCTCGTCAAGCAGGTACATTTCCGGCCATAGGTCAAGCAGTCCATTCGGCGAAGGCGTGCCGGTTAGACCGACAATCCGCTTGATGTACTTCCGTACCTTCTTAAGAGCTCGGAAGCGCTGCGCCTTGCTGGACTTGAAGCTCGATAGCTCGTCGATGATAACCATATCGAAAGGCCACTTGCTTTTGAAGTAGTCTACAAGCCAGACGACATTCTCGCGGTTGACGATATAAATATCCGCCTCCCGCTCGCAAGCCGCGATACGCTCAGCCTTCGACCCGAGAATCAGCGAGAGCTTCAGGTGTTTCAGGTGGTCCCACTTCTTGACCTCCGGCGGCCACGTTTCCTTTGCCGGTTTCAGCGGCGCGATAACAAGGACCTTGCTCACGGCAAAATAGTCATTCAGGAGCTTATCCGCTGCGCTCAGGCTCGTTACCGTTTTTCCCATACCCATATCCAGTAAGAGCCCCGCCTCGGGGTTATCGAGAATGAACTTCTCCGCGAAGTCCTGATAATAGTAAGGTTTATACTCCATCAGCCCTTAGCCTCGCTTTCAAATCCTCCATATCGGAGATACGCCAAACGGTGCAGCCGAGCCCCTCTAATGTCGCGATGACCTTTTTCTGCCTGATACTCAAACCGTCACTCAGCCCCGGCCGCTTGACCTCTATAAAAATTATTCGTCCCCCCGGCAATATCGCAATTCGGTCAGGCACCCCCGGAGCTCCCGGGGACACCCACTTGTATGCTTTACCGCCGAGGGACTTGATATGCTCACAGAGCTTTCGCTCAAAAGTGCTTTCATACATAAAATCCCTCCTTTAGGTAGTCGAGTAGCGCGTGTAACAAAGATTCCCTATATATACATGTAATGCGAGGGGGCGACGGGATTGCGTCGAGTGTCCCTTTACTTTTTCAAAAAATGTTTTTAAGATTTTTCGACTACCAGTACTACCAAGTAGCCAAAAGCATTGATATATAAGGCTTTTTCGAGGTAGCAGAGTAGGTAGCACTTTGTTGCAAGTAGTTCTCAAAGTGCTACCTTTGTTGCAAGCGCGCTTGTACGACCTACCCTCTAACGAAAAAAGTTGACCTTCCAAGTGCTACCTTTGCTACCTCAGACCTCTTTCACGAAGCCCCTCTGCCTGCCGTAAATTGCTCCGCAGTTGACGGAGGTGGACAACCGCCAGCCGGGAATCATGCGCAGGAGCCCGATAATCTCACGGGCCTGCGTCTGCGAATAGCTCTTCGGGTCGCCCTTGAAAAGCTCCTGCCAGACCTCAAGCGCGCAGACCTTCGTTCTCGGTACGGTACCGTTACGCTCCTCGCCGAAGCCGCCGCTCCAGAACATGAGCCGCTTTTCGAGGTCCCAATCGTCCCAGCCCTCGGGCAGCAGGACTTCAAGGAAGTTCTCGATAAGACCGAGCTTGCCGTTCACCTCGGTGTGGTCGGCCTGCACCTTGCGAGCCATTTCTTCGACCGCGCCGTCAAGATACCAAGTCTCGCCGGCCTCGTAGTAGGTCACGGCCTCGGCCCATATCTGGTCCACGATAGAAGCGGTCAGCTTGTCCCCGAGAGTCTTACCTGCGTCGGTAACGACGACCGGCCAGAAACGGCGGGCGCCGGTAGGGTCTCTCAGGAACTCCTCGTCATTCGTGGTGCCGAAGAAGGCGCATTGTCTCGGGTGGCATTGTGTGCGGCGAGCGTATGCCGCGCGGTAGTTGTCCTCCTGTTTGGAAACAAACTGCTTAATCTGCTCGACCTCAGCCTTACGGGTCGCAGCCATTTCAGAGAGCTCGATTATCCAAAAGCCTTGAAGCTGCTCGTAAGCGTCCTTACCGGACATGGTATAGAGCGAGTCCGAAAACCACTCCTTACCGAGCTTCTTCAAGGTCGTGCTCTTGCGGCAGCCCTGAGGACCGATAAGGACAAGCATGTGGTCGTGCTTGCAGCCGGGAGATAAGATTCTCGCAGCTGCGCCGATAAGCGCCTTACGGGTTACCGTTCTCGTATACCGGGAGTCCTCTGCGCCGAGGTAATCGATGAAGAGAGTCTCGCAGCGTTTCTCGCCGTCCCAGATAAGGCTCCGCAGGTACTCGCGTACCGGGTGCCTCGTGATGTCGGCCAGCGCAAGGTCGACGCCTTCTCGGGTCTTCGGCATAGAGTCGATTTTGTAGTCCTTCTCAAGGACATTGTGAACGCCTGCGTCGTCGGTGTCGTCCCACGAGCGAGGCTTTGCGTCAGCCTTTCTCCAAGGAAGGTCTCCGCAGACCATAGGTCTCTCCATGAACTCGTCCCAGTAGAAGGTCCCCTTAAAGCGAGGGTCATTCTTCACGATGATACGGATATTCTCGACCGTGGTCGCTGCGTGCCCCGTCTTCGGGTTTACCTCAAGCTGAGAGACCCAGTTCATATCAGGAGCCTCGTCGCCTTCTCCGAAGAGCTGGACGATGTAGTCAAGCTGCTTGCTTTGCAGCTCCTTCATAACGCTCTCGCAGTTGGTCTCAATCCACTTACACATATTCTTATAGGAAGGAAGATTGTTCGCCGCGGTGTTCGCGGGTTTCCCTTCGTCGTCCTTGCCGAACATGTGAATGCGGACGAGGTCGAACGCGTTGCAGAGCTTGCCGCAAGTCGGGTCTGTGCTATGGTGGCTGTACGCAAAGCGACCGTCCTCATAGATAACGAGACCGCCGGAGGTCGAACCGCCTTTGTAGGTATAGCGGCCATTTTCGCCCTTGATGTAGACGTCAGGCAGGAAGGCCTCGATTGCGTCCTCTACAGAGTAAGTGCGGCAGAATGCGCCGACGATACCGTCTTTCGCGGTCGGGTCTCCCTGCTTATCAGCGAGACGCCGAATCGTGCCGGACTTCCTGCTTGAGACAGGCCACTGAGTCGGGTCTTTCCAGTCTGCGTACCTCGCGAGCTGCTCGTCGGCGTCCAGCCATGGACCGTCCTGCACTTCATAGCGGAACTCGCCGTCAGAGGAAGCACTCGCCCAGTACATGAGCCGATGGGGCTCATAGGTGGTATCGTCGCACATGTCAATACCGATGTCGCCTGCAATCCTGCGGGCGATAGCCTCGTACTCCTCAGGAGACACAGGCCTCGAGAGAGGAAGCACAAGGCGAAGCCTCGGAGCTTTCGCCGTGTGACTGTGCGTGCTGTAGAGCACCGCAGCGCAGCCCAGAATCAGCTCGACTGTAGGCCAAGGGTCTTCACCGGCCGTGATAGAGTCCATGTCAAGGGTGATAAGCCTGCGCTGCAGTACGGCGTCGATTTTACGGCGGCCGCCCTTTAAGGTACCGCCGACAAAGCCGCCGACGTCCTTCGCATTATCGCGCTCTTCCTTCGGCATACGGAAGTACTCTTGCTGGGTCTCCTGCGTCCGGGTCACACGGCCGAGCTTATCAACGAACTCAGACCAGAGCATTTCTTTAGTTTTCCAGCTTGCCGAACGCCGCGAGCTACCCGTCGCAATCGTTATCAAGCCGTCGTATTGAAGAGTCGACATTAAAAGGTACCGGCTCTCGTTACCACTCTCGTGATACCCGCGTTCTTAATCATGCGGTCGCAGATATTACACGGCGCGGGGTCAATGGTTTCATCGAGGCATGCAAGGTAAAGGGTAGCACCTCGCATTGACCGCCTCGGCGCACTGATAATCGCATTCTGCTCGGCGTGAACGGCGACGCAGGTCCCGTACTGGTCCCCGTGGCGAGCTGCATGCTCGTCGATAGGAGTGGAATGCTCTCGGCAATAGCACTTCCCGACGTCGCAGCAGTTGGCCTCGCCTCTGGGCGCGCCGTTGTAGCCCGTCGCGATGATTTCATCGTCTGCGACAATCACGGCCCCATACTGCCTGCGAAGGCAGGTAGAACGGGCCGCGACGGCTTTTGCGATATTCAGATAGTAGTTGTCTTTGTCTATTCTCATAGTCTTACCTCCCGCTACTTCCGAAAGCTCCGGTACCACGCTCGGCAGACTCTGCATACGTGAACTCAGGGATAACGACCGGCATAATCACGAGCTGGCCAATACGGTCGCCTTTCTTGATGTCGTAACCGTCGCCCCCGACATTCGAGACGATAGCGTGGACCTCTCCGCGATAGCCGGAATCAATGGGTGGAAGCTCGCATACGATACCGCGAGCGCTCAAGCTGCTGCGAGGAAATATGTACCCCACATAGCCGTCAGGCAGTTCCAGACCGAAGCCGAGAGGCAGCTTATATACTTGCCCGGGGTAGATGGTCTGGTCTCTGGGGCTGAACACGTCCGCACCAGCGTCGTTGTCATGCGCTCGTACAGGAGCGGGGCCGTTGAAGTCAATTAGCTTAATTTTCATCTCGCACCTCCTGCAATAGAATTTTAATCAAGGCGTGAATACCGCGGGCACTATCATGACCTTGAATTTTTCCTGTCCCAGCGTAAAATTGAAAAAGTTTATCGTCAGCTTTGCGCCGGCAATGAAAATGCCCAGTAGCTTCATTTTTTAAGGCGTACTCAATATTGTACTTCTCAAATTGAGATATGGCATATTGAATACGGCTCGGTGTCTTAGCGATTCTGGCTTTATGATTCTCATTAGCTAAATCGCGTAAGCCGTCCCATAAAGGGTCGCGTTCACTCATTCTCGCACCTCCATACAGAGCGGAAAATCCCGCTCGAGAATATCGTGCGGTGTAAGGTCGGACGCCAGTGGACTCCCGCAGGCCATCTTGCCTTCAAGGCACTTGCCCTTCATGCAGAAAGGGCCGGTCGTTTCAGGAGAGAAGAGAGCCGGAGCCAGCTCATAAAGCTCTTCCCAAAGGCGGAGCATAATGTAACGGGTCTCGGCTGTATTGCGCCGGCAAGTTCTCTGGCTTATCATGTGCTTCCACTGATAAGGCGTTGCACTGATAATCAGAACGTTTCTCAGGCCTTGCGGAGCCAGATAGCCGGCAGAGTCATTGTCCGCGCCGTACTCGACGAGTAGCTTGTATTTCCGCATAGCGTCCTGACACTGAGAGAGGTAGGAGAAACGCATTTGACTGTCAAGCAGCTCATACGGGACAACGAAGTCAGCCTCGTTCGAGTAGTCGCTGTACTGCAAGGACGCAGACATGAACTTGACCTCGTTCTGGTGCCTCGTAATCTGAGCGAGGAATCTCCTTGACGCTCCGACAATTACAGCGTTAATGACCGCAAACTTCTGAATCGTAGGGTGCGGAAGCTGGGTCATAACCTTAGCCGTTTTCTCGGTGTACTCTTTATCGTAGAGAGCAAGGAAGTCAGAGAGGTCTTTGACTGTGTGCCCGCGCTGCGTTAAGCGGGCGGCGCATACCATCATCTTCTCGGCCTCGCTGATTGCGGTCGGATTGAGGACCGCGACTTTGATTTTATCCATTGCCGTTCGCCTCCTCTTCGACTAAAGCCTTGAGCAGTAGCAGGTAGTTAATGCTGTCCGTGATTTTCTCGGTCCAGCGGTCCAGAGAGTAGCTGCGACCGTCGGTACACATATCCGAGATAGAGACGAGGTGCTTTGTCAGCATACCGAGCAGAGCCTCTTTCGGAGTGCCGTCGATAATCGCGGCGGCCTTCTTGAAGTGCGCGAGGCGGTCGATGTTGCTCTCGTCTACGGCGTCAGGGGCATACTCGTGACCCTTGCCAGTAAGCAGGTGCTCGCAGATAAGAAGCTGCTCTTTGACGACCTTATTAAATACGTCTATCTTCATAGCGGTTAGTCCTTTCTATAGTATTCGCACTCATAGGCATCAGCCTTGAGCGGTAAGCCGGTCGCCCACTCGATGGGCTCCGACATGATTTTGCTGATTTCCTCGGCAGAGCTTACGCCGATAGGTACCTCGCAGATAACTTCGTCGTGAACATGGAACACAACCGGAAAACCGGCCCGCTCCAGACGGTCGATGGCGACCGCAAGACAGTCTCGCGCTGTAGCCTGAACAATGTTCTCCACGAGTTTCGGGCCATAGGACTCAATACGACCCCAGCCGCCCGAGGACTGAATTGTGCCCTCATAGGTGATACTGTCGTCGTCGATTCTGGGCTTTACATAGCTCAACTCACGACCGTTCGGAAGTCTCAGCTTGAGGAGAGGCCCTTGCTTGTAGAAGCCCATACCGAAAGGCAGCTTAGTAGGTGCCTTTGTCTGAATGGTCCTGCGGGCGGCAGCGTCCGTGTCCCACCACAATTTGGTGATTGCGGGATTTGCAGCGCGCCAGCTATTGACGAGCGGTTTCAGCTCAGACTCCTCAAGCCCCATCTCGAGAGCGCCCATAGATTTCAGAGCGCCGACGCTGCCGCCGTAGCCGAGCGCGAGCTCAGCGATTTTCCCTTTCTGTCGCATAGGGTCGCCCTTCTTGACGGAGCCCTTCGGAAGGTGAAACATCTGCTCGGCGGAAGCCTCATAGATTTTGCCGTGGGTCTTGAAAACCTCCATGCGCCACTCTTCGCTTGCAAGCCATGCGATAACACGGGCCTCAATCGCGGAGAAGTCAGACACGATGAAGCGATAGCCGGGTCTCGGGATAAAGGCCGTGCGGATAAGCTGCGAGAGGGTCCCAGAAATGTCGTCGAAGAGCATTTCAAGGGTCTCAAGGTCTCCGGCCTCAACGAGCTGCCTTGCGGTATCAAGGTCACGGTCCGGCATTTTATTCTGCGGTAAGTTCTGCATTTGTACAAGGCGGCCAGCCCATCGACCGGTACGCGCTGCACCGTAAAACTGAGTCAGGCCACGAATGCGCCCGTCCGGGCAAGCCGTGCGGAGCATGGCGTTGTATTTTTCAGTTGAGGTCTTTGCAAGACCCGCTCTAATGTCGAGCATACGGTCCACGGCGTCGCAGTCAGCGTCGGCTCTTACGCCGGCGATACTCTTCTTGTTGAGGCTCTCGACCTCAATACCCGCGGTGTCCTCAATCCAGCTCTTGAGCTGCGCGGTGCTCTTCGGGTTTTCGAGGCCCGTGAGTTCCTTAGCCTGCTCAAGAAGTCTCGCCTTGATAATGGCGTCAATCTCGACCGCATGCTCCGCGAGGTTAAGGTCCACGCCGACGCCGCGGTCGTTGATATGCTGGTCATGAATCCAGAGGGGCTGCTCCTTCTCATATACCGGGAAACGAGAGAGCTTCTGCCGGATAGCCCGCTCCGAGACAACGTCCTGACGGTTGTACTCAACGTAGATAGCCCAGCGGTCAGGGTCATGCTCAGGAAGGTTGCGGGTCCGGTTGCCGTTCGTCTTCGTAGGCTTACAAGGTATCGAGAAGTAACGGATAAGCGCCCGGCCGGTCTTAGACTTCTGCTTGTCTTCAGGAAGCCCGATGACTTCGCCGACAGCTTCCAAGCTACCGGGTAGGCCCAGCTCGCGGGCCATAACTGCGGTGCAGCTCCATTGCTCGGGCGGTGTCACACGGCCCATAAACGCACTCAGACAAGTCCGTTCAAAAGACGCATTGAATGCTGTCTTCAGGATTTCGGGGTCATACAGAGCGTTCTGGAGCTCCTCAGGCAGGCTCTCGCCTCTGGCGAGGTCGATAACCTCGACCGGGCCGTCGTCCCAAGCATACCCGAAGAGAAGAATCTCAAAATCGGGGCTCTGGGCGTAGGCATAGACACCACACTTTTGCAGAGAGACCGAGCTGTAGGTCTCTATATCGATTGCTAATGTTCTCATATTGCCTCCTTCCTCCGGGCGGCGTTCGCCTCAGCAAATCCGAGACGAACGCGCCGGAGCATACGCTTAACCGAGGAGGTCGTCGTTGTCGTCCTCGTCTTCCCAACCGTCGTCCCAATCGGAATCCGTAACAACGCCGCCGCCCAGAGGCTCGCCGTCGTAGAGCTTCATGATACCGTTGAGGCCAGCAGAGATACCCTTGTTGCCCTGCGTGTCATACACGTAGAAGTTGATGATTGCGCGGCCGTAGCAGCCGGAGTAGAGCTCCTGAGGGTCAGTCAGCGGAGTCTTGTCCGCGTGGACGAGAACGGGCTTGTTGTTGGAGCTGACGGTGATAACGTAGCAGCCCTTGCACTCTTCGCCGAACTCACCGCCATTCGGGCGCTCGCCGTCGCCGTCGTGCAGCGTGCTCTTGAGGTTGGTAGGCAGCTTCTTGCCGCTGTTGCTTGCCATGAACTTCTGCTTAGCCTCGTCCATAGCAGCCTTGATTTTCTGCATGGTGGCCTTGTCGCTCTTCGGAATCAGGAGAGTAACGCTGTACTTCGGCGTAGCGCCTTCCTGAACGGCGCGAGGGGTGAAGAGGTTGCAGTAGGAAAAACGGACCTTACCAGTAGTGATTTGAGTAGACATAGTATCAATCTCCTTTAATATAAATAGTTTTCATCTGAACGCCGTACTCGACGGCGCGCTCATGTGAGTCAAAATAGATGTCGATAACGTTTCCCTTAACGGCGCTTCCTGTATCTTCGGCTATGTACTCGTGACCGTCGATAATGAGGACCGTTCCGAGAGGTATCACATTGGGGTCGACCGAGACCGTGCGGTCTGCGGTCGGAATCGTGCCGCTTTTTGTTCGCTGCACGTAATCGGTACCGACCCGAGAAGGGTGTTCCGCGCTCCAGATACCGCAGCACTTAACGCAAGTGCAATAGGCGGTAGTCTTGAACTCGCCGAGCTCGATAAGCTCAGGCTCCGGCGCGGCGGTTTCGGTAATCGGCTCAGGAGCTTCTACCCGAACGGGCGAAGACTCAGGCTCATCAGGAACGGAAGCGCTCGGTCTCGTAACGAACGAGATAATCAAGGCGACAATGAGCGCCAGAATGAGGAGCCACTGGATTTTGATAAGGCGGATTCTCGCCCGCGTTCTGCGTCTTGCCGCTTCCGTCATAACGAGACCTCCTTACTTATCGAACTCAGCGAGAAGCTGTTCTTCGGGCTTGAACTCGGGGCGCTTGTCCTTTGCAGGAGCCAGAGTGGGCTTACCCTGAGGCTTGACGATAAGCTCGCCGAGCGTTTCAGCTACAGCCTTTTTACCGAAGTCCTTCTCCATCTGAGTCAAAGTAATCAGTTTGCGCTCGTAGAGCAGACTCTCGTCGTAACCGGCGGACTTCATAGCCTCAACGACTTTCAGCTCGTCCGCGAACTTGCGGTTGCTGCGGCCCTCAACCATCTTCCAGCCGGTAACAGGCTGACCGCTGAGCAGCGTAGAAGACACGAGACCTTCAAGGTCCGTAAGCCACGCCTGAATATCCGCGGCCTTTTCAAGAATCGCGCCGGCCTCTTCAGGAGTCAGGAGCATAGCGTCCGGGGCCTCATCGAAGAGCTTGAGATTCTTGTCGGCTCTCGTTTTGCACTGAGCTTTCGCCCGGCAGAACTTGCAGACCTCTTCGGACGGGGCGAACTCGCCTTCGCCCTTATAGGCCAACTTAGCGCGGGGCTTGACATACTTCTCAGCCCATTCGAGCAGCTCCTTGACGGTGATTTCGTCGGAACTCTGAACGCCGGAGAGCCGAGGCTGGAAAATCGTCATACGAACGGAGTCGATGTCGAAAAGTGTGTTGTACTTGAGAAGCGCGCCGAGAGCGTAGAGTCTCATTTGCGGATTGCCGGCCGCCTCGACGCGAACACCCTTGCCGTACTTAAAGTCCACGATTTCAAGGACCTTGTCAGCGACGATGATACAGTCGCCGGTACCGAAGCCGTCCTTGACGTACTTCGAGAAGTCGACTCTCACCTCAAGCTCGGTAAATGCGTCCTCGCAAGACTCCTGCGCAGCTTTGGTCTTTTCAGCAACAAATCTTGCATAGTCATTTGCGCATTCCTGCATTTCAGCGTTGTAGTAAGGGCCTTTTGCCAATTCGTCACGGCGATTCTCAAAGTCCATCTCGGAGACTTCGCCGAGGAAATAGCGGGCGGTCAGCTCGCAGAGCTCATGAGCTGCGGTACCCTCTTCGGCATACTCGCTCGTGCTCTGCGGAAATTGAAGCTCGAGTAGCGCGCTCGGGGTACACTCGAGCCAGCGGTGAGCGCCGCTTGCGGAAAGTAGTGCGTGCTTAGCCATTGACACTCACCAGCTCTTTCATAAGCGCCGGATAGTCTTCCGTGCGGCTGTCGAAGTCGGAGAGCTTCTTGCAACCGAACTTCGCAAAGATGTCAGCGAGCTCTTTCTGCTTGCCGGCTTTGGAGAGCTTCAGGGCAACGGCGCGGATGTCGGTCTTCGTGATAGGCTTGTCCTCGGTCTTAGGAGCCTCGGTCTTCGTGATAGGCTTGTCCTCGGTCTTAGGAGCCTCAGCCGTGGGCTCGACTGGCTTTTCCGAAGGGGAATCGAACATACTTACCTGACCGGGAATCTCGGTATCAGGGAGCAGGGCTCTCAGCTTGCTCAGGTTTTCCTGAGTCAGTTCCATTGTTACGGTGATTTTCATTTTGTTTTGCCTCCTTGTTTTTCTTCCAAGCCAAATAGGCTTGCATATTTTGTGGATTTTCGTAAAACGCGTTGACCGCAGCGCTTAGTCGGTCAAGCATAAGATTCTCTCTTGCAAGAGCGGTTTCGGCGAGCGTCGGCTGCATTTTTGTCTTTTAGGACAAATCAGCCGCAAAAAAAATTGCGTTCGTCGTAGGAGCGTCCAAATCAAGGAGCTCCTTACAGAGCTGCACTTCAGGTACCGTGAAGGCAACTTTGCCCGTAATCTTACGGTAGGCTGTGCTCATACTCCAGCCCTGCGCGTCCGCAAGGTCTTTCGTAGTAACGCCTTTCAGGGTCATGTGGGCCCTTAACATTCGAGTTTCAACCATACGATATACTGTCTCCTTTCCTTGAGATTTTTCCGCGTAGGCACTACCGGTTGTCCCAAAGGACAAATTTATTATACCGTGTCCTTTTGGATTTGTAAATAGCCTTTTGGAAAATATTTGTGAATTTTAAGCAAAAGTATTCACTTTAAGACAAATGCGTGTTATAATAAGAGTAATCTTTTTCAAGGGAGGCGGTCTTAATGACGTTAGGCGATAGAATACATTATCTCAGAACAGAGAAAGGGTACACTCTGCAGGAGCTCGGCGATAAGGTCGGCGTCGGTGCGAGCACGGTCCGCAAGTGGGAAACGGGCTACATCAAAACACTTCGTACCGATAAAATGCAGAAGCTCTCAAACGCTCTCGGAACGTCGGTCGACTACCTGATGGGGTGGACCGATAACAGCGTAAACGTCGGAACGGTGGGGACCAATAACGGCGTTATAGGCCAGAACTCCGGTGAGATTCACTTAGAGCAGCAGCGCTCCAAAGAGGAAGCAGAGCTTCTGCGTATTTTCTCCGGGCTCGATGTCAAGCGGCGTATGGAGCTGCTTATGACAGCTATCCGCTTAGACGAGGAGCAGAATCAATGAACGCGTGGAGCAGAGAGGACATAATTATCGCCTATGCTCTTTACTGCGTTACTCCTCTCGGGAAAATCAATCCCAGCAATAAAGTCATTCAGCAGGTCGCCGAGATTATTCCTCACTCAGTCGCTTCTATCGTAATGCGCATGCGGAACTTTCAGTACATAGACCCGAAGGTTTCCTCAGGGCTTAAGAACGTAGCGAAGGCGGACCGAATGATTTACGAGGAGTTCAAGCACGACTGGGGCTCTCTGAGTCTTGAGGCGGAGACCTTGACGGGTCTCGCTATCTTTGACTCTTCACCTTTGCAAGGAGCAAAGCCGCTTTCGTCTCTGACGAATCACGGAAGAGTATCGCGGGAACGACACTTCTTCAAGCAGGCGGTGCTCGCGGCTTACGACGACCGGTGCTTTATATCCGGCTGCGCACTGCCGCAAATGCTCGTTGCGAGTCATATAAAACCGTACTCGCAATGCCGAAGCGAGGCGGACCGGGTCAGCCCCGACAACGGGATTTGCCTCAATACTTTTTATGATAAAGCCTTCGACCGAGGCCTTATAACTATCACTCCTTCCATGAAAATCTATGTTTCTCCAATAATTTTGGATAGCCCTCAGGACGCTTTTACAGCCCGCTGGCTGGCTTCTCTTGACGGAATGGTTTTACCCCCCCCCCCGATTTCCGCCGCGTAGAGAGCTTCTGGAGTACCATAACGACGAAATTTTTAGGAGGGTCACATGAATACAGTAATTTATGCTCGGTATTCTGCCGGCCCGAGACAGACCGACCAGAGTATCGAAGGGCAGCTTAGAGTCTGTACCGACTTTTGTAAGCAGCGAGGGCTTACCGTTATCGACACATACTGCGACCGTCATATCTCAGGGCGGACGGACGAGCGGCCAGAGTTCCAAAGGCTCATTGCCGACGCCAAGCGCAAGAAGTTCGAGGCGGTGGTTGTCTATAAGACGGACCGCTTCGCCCGGAACAAATACGACAGCGCCGTTTATAAGCGGGAGCTCAAGCGGAACGGAATCCAAATCTTTTATGCCGCCGAAGCGATACCGGACGGGCCCGAGGGAATTATCCTTGAGAGTCTTATGGAAGGCCTCGCGGAATACTACTCAGCAGAGCTCGCTCAGAAAATCAAGCGGGGAATGCATGAAAGCGCTTTGAAGTGCCAGAGCACCGGAAGCGGGAGGCCGCTCGGGTATCGGGTCGACGAGCAGAAGCACTTCCAGATAGACCCAGAATCAGCCCAGACCGTTCAAACGATTTTTGAGCAGTATATTAAGGGCGAATCAAATGTGGCCATCTGTGAGCTCCTGAATAGCCGTGGGCTGCGTACTGCTCAGGGCAAGCCCTTTAACAAGAACAGCATCAACCGAATCATTAAAAACCGAAAATACATCGGCGAGTACCGGTATCATGATATAGTCGTTGAGGGCGGCATGCCTGCGATTATCTCGAAGGACACCTTTAACCTCGCTCAGGCCGAAATGGAACGCCGGCGCACTCGTAAGGCTCCGAAGTCGCCAAAGGCTGAATACCTCTTAGCCGGTAGACTCTTCTGCGGTCACTGTAAAGGGCCAATGCAGGGAGTCAGCGGCACGGGCAAAAGCGGAAACAAATGGTACTACTATTATTGTGGGAACACTCGCGGCAAGAATAAGACTTGTGATAAGAAGCAAGTCTCGCGTGACCGCCTCGAGCGCGCCGTTGTTGACTTTACTGTCCGCTATATCCTTCAAGAGGACGTTCTTGAAGAGCTTGCGAGGAAGGTACACGCTGCGCAAGAGCGCCAAAACGATACCATCTCAGAGATTGTCTTCTACGAGAAGAAGCTGGCAGACAATAAGAAGTCTATCGCGAACGTGCTGCGGGCTATCGAGTCCGGCGCAGCGACACAGACCTTGCCTGCGCGCCTGCAGGAACTCGAGAACGAGCAAGCAGTCATTCTGGGCGAGCTCAGCTTCCTCAAAGGCAAGCACCTCGCGTTTACAGAGGACCAGATTCTCTTTGCGCTGATGAAACACCTTGAGCCGTACCCGGGAGAGTCCGAGCAGGACTACCGCCGGAGAATCATCTCTGACTTTGTTTCAGAGGTCTACCTATATGACAACCGACTTCTTATCTACTTCAATATCAGTAGCGAAGACGGAAAACTCAAGTCAGCGGACCTCTCAAATATCGAGGGCAGTGAGTTCGACGAGGGACTCGTTAGCTCCACCAAAACAATATTACACAAAACCCTATTTCTATGTTGGCGGCTTTGCCGCCACGGTATGGGGCGTGTAGCACAAAAGAGCAAGGCCCTCTCTACCATTCAGGCAGAGAGGGCCTTGCTGCAGTAGCCGGAAAACCCGGTACGCATTTATTTTTATCAAAAAACGCTGCTTTGGGGCGGCTTATTTCTTTTCTTCCTCCTCGCGGATGAACATGATCAGAAAGCTCACTGCCAGCAGAGCGCAGGAGACCCAGATGCCTCTCTCGGCAAGCCACGCCGTCAGCAGCGCGCCCAGGCCGGCGCCCACCGCAAAGAGACCGATCACGCCGAAATAGGTCAGCGCCTTATGCAGCACCTCCCGGTCACGGGTGTGGAAATAGACGCACAGGGCCTCCGTTCCGCTGCGCATGTTGCCGATGCACATGGTGCTGGCGTAAGCATGGCCGCGTACCTTGCGGAAGGTCTGCACCTGCATGGCGCAGACAAAGGACACCAGCACATTGGCCAGCGTATTGACCCGCTGAGGCAGAAAGCCCACCACAAACAGCAAGACGATCTCCGCCAGGATGATGAGCTGCCGCCAATGCACCTTTTCCATGTACTTGAAATGGCGGTGAATACACTCGGCCGCAAAGATCCCCAGTAAAAAGGAGAGTACCGGGATGAGATACCGGGCGCAGTGATCCCACTCGCCGTCAAAGAGATAGGCGCTGAACAGTACGATATTCCCCGTTTGGGCATTGGCAAAGACCTTGCCCCGGCAGAGATAGGTATAGGCATCCTGCAAACCGCCGGAGAGGATGATAAAGGACGCGGTCAGCAGTGCTTCCGACATTTGCCCGCGATGTCTGCGGAGATTCATAATCCATCCTCCTCTTCAGCTTATCTGCGCCCAGGCCCTTGGTGGGGCGTGGCTGCCGGGCGGTCATTCCTCCTGCATAAAGGCGCGGATGTACGCGGTGAGCATCTGTGCCGTCTTCTCGCAGCCCAGCACGTCACTCTTGACGGTCATGTCATAGCCCCGGGCATCGCCCCACTTGGTGTCGCAGTAGTAGTTGTGATAATTCTTGCGGGAGCGGTCCACCGATTTAATCTCCTCAATGGCCTGCTCCGTATCCAGATTCAGCTTCTCCATGATTCGGCCCAGCTTGAACTGGGGGTTGCCGCAGATGAAAATGCTGATGCAGTTGGGGTTGTTTTTCAGCACCTGCTCACCGCAGCGGCCCAGCACCACAAAGCTCTCCCCCTGAGCAGCCTTTGCCTGGAGCATTTGGAAGGTGCGCTCGGCCACATTGACCTCCAGGGAGTTGGAATACTTTCCGATGCGGCGGGAGGTGAAGAAGTTGACAGGGCGCTCGTCCATCTGGCTGATGATCTCCGGGCTGTAGCCCTGATCCACCACCTCCGCCTCAATGGACTTCTTATCATAGAGTCTAACGCCCAGGGCCCGGGAAATCATCTGGGCAATATAGTGGCCGCCGCTGCCGTGCTCGCGGCCGATGGCAACGATAATCTGCTTTTTCGTATGCACACACTCCTTCACAGCTTTTTATAAGTACCGCAGGAACAGATACCCCATAGACACCGCGATCACCAGCACCGTCGCACCGACGCAGTACTTGCAGTAGACGCCCCAGCTGATGGGGTAGCCGCCCTTGGCCGCAACGGAGGTGCCCACCACATTGGCCGAGGCACCGATGGGCGTTGCGTTGCCGCCGAGATCTGTGCCCAGGGACAGGGCCCAGGCCAGCACGCCTATGTCTATGCCGCTGGCGGCCGCAATGGACCGGACCACCGGGATCATGGTGGCGGCAAAGGGAATATTATCCACAAAGGCGCTGGTAACCGCCGAGATCCAGAGGATGATGACCACAATGATCGCGGCATTGCCGCCGCTGACCGTTGTGATAAACCGGGCGATGACATCCAGCACGCCGGTCTCCTTCAGTCCGGCCACCGACACGAACAGGCCAATGAAGAACAGCAGTGTCTTATAGTCCACGCCCTTGATGATCTCCAGAACCGCCTTCCCGCCGCTGGTGCAGCCGATCACCACCAGGCTCAGGGCCGCCACGATCACGCCGATGCAGGCCACGGTGAGCTTCGTCTGGGCATGGGTGGCCAGCAAGATGACCGCCAGCAGAAATACGCCTGCGCTGAGGAGAAAGGCCGGGCGGTTGGTAATGGCCGTGCCCGGCTGGGGGCAGACCGCCGCACCGCTATTCTTTTCGTCACGCAGAAGCCGCTTGCGAAAGCACAGGACGAAATAAATCAGCACCAGCACAAAGCAGATGGCCACGGCGACGCCGGTATTGGAGATAAAATCAAAAAACGTATAGCCCAGAGAGGTACCGACAATGATGTTGGGAGGATCGCCGCACATGGTGGCCGCGCCGCCCAGGTTAGCGCAGAAGACCTCCGAGAGAATCATCGGGATGGGATTGAACTTCATGGTCTGGGCCAGCTCCAGGGTGACCGTTGCCAGAAACAGCACCACAGTGATGCTGTCGATGAACATGGACAGCACCGCCGACAGCACCATAAAGCATACCAGCAGCGGCACGATGCGGTAACGCACCAGCTTGGCCAGCGTCAGGCACAGCCACCGGAAAAACCCGGCCTTGCCCAAGCCCTCCACCATAATCATCATACCGGCGATGAAGAAGATGGTGGACCAGTTGATGCCGCTGTTTCCCTCCTCTGAGGCGCCGTACCAGAATCCGGACGTGAAGATGGACGGCAGATTCAGCGTGCCCCAGATGGCGCTCATAGAGTGCATGCAGACGCCGAACACCAGCGCCAGGACCAGCGCACCGCTGGCCAGGGTGATATAGTACCGCTCAAACTTGTCCAGAACGATCAAAAGAAACATACCAACGAAAATGCAAATTGCCAGAATCTGTGCAGCCATGATTGTCTTTGCTCCTTCAAAATACTCTATCGGGCTCATTTCCGCCCTACAGTATAGCCGACGCCGCGGTACATGGGAAATATTTTTTTGATATGCGCGGTATATAATTTTGCTATCACTCCCGGCCACCTGCCGATGCATCCGGCGCAGCCCGTTCCCCGGAAAATGGGCTGCGGATCAAGGCATTTTCCCGTTGAATGATTTGATTTTTTGCCGAATTTGTTGTATGCTTATCCCTGTAGCGGGCCGGGCCCCTGCCCCAGAGCTTTCCGCCTGCACCAGGGTCGACACCGGGTCTATACACGCAAAGCTTTAGCAGCATTTTTACGTCTTATTTTCAGAGGAGAACCGCATCGTGAACATCAGCTATGACAGCTATCGCGTTTTCTACTACGCCGCCAAATACAAGAGCTTTTCCCAGGCCGCGGCCGCGCTCTACAACGACCAGCCCAATGTGACCCGCATGATAAGGCGGCTGGAGTCTGAGCTGCGCTGCCCCCTGTTCTTCCGCTCCCCCCAGGGGGTTCGCCTGACGCCAGAGGGGGAAAAGCTCTACACGCACATTGCCGCCGCCTTTGAGAGCATCGCCGCCGGCGAGGCGGAGCTGCTCTCCGGTCAGAGCCTGCAGGCGGGCGCCGTGCGCATTGCCGCCAGCGGTCTTGCCCTGCAGGGGTGTCTGCTGCGGGTCCTTGCCCGGTACCGCCGGGAGTTCCCCCACGTCCGCATCTGCCTGACCAACCATTCAACACCTCAGGGGCTGGCCGCTGTGCAGAACGGCCTGGCCGACCTCGCCGTGGTATCCGAAGGATCGATCGTGCCGGATTCCCTGGTAAAGCAAAAAGTCGCCGAGGTGCAGGAGGTGCCGGTCTGCGGAGCCGGCTTTTCCCAGCTGGCGGGAAAGGCCTTGTCGCTGGCCGAGCTTGCGGATCACCCCATCATCTGCCTTACATCCGGCACATCCTCCCATACCTTCTATGCCGACCTCTTCCGCCGGTGCGATCTGCCCTTCTGTCCGGATATAGAGGTGGAGACCGTCGATCAGGTGCTCCCTGTGGTTCGCAGCGACCTGGGCATCGGCTTTGTTCCCCGGGAGATGCTCCTGGGATCTCCGGAGCTCACCGGGATCTATCCCCTCACCCTGGCCCAGCCGATCCCGCCCCGCAGCATCTACCTGTTCCAGCGGAAGAATCAGCCGCTGAGTATGGCCGCCCAGCAGCTGCGGCGGATGCTGCTGCAGGATGAGCCGGGCATCTGAGCCGGAGCATTCCGCGCGAAAGCACCGCACAGTACAAATATGCTACAGGAGGAAAAGCCATGTTCAGACCCATCCGCAAAAAGAAAAATGAGATCTCCCCGGAGCAGGCGGAGCAGCTTCTGCTGCACTGCCGCCGGGGTGTTCTGGCCGTAAACGGTGAGGGCGGATACCCCTATGCCGTCCCCATCAACTTTCTCTTCGACCCGGAAAACCGAAAGATCTACTTCCATGGCGCCCGGGCGGGCCACAAGGTCGACGCCCTCCGGGCCTGCGACAAGGTGTGCTTCACGGTGTACGGCGGCGAGACCCTCCGGGACGAAGCATGGGCGCCATATCTGCAGAGCGCCGTGGTGTTCGGCCGGTGCCGCCTGATGGAAAGTGGCCCGGAGGCCACCCGGCGGCTGAAGCAGTTCGCCATGAAATATTATCCGGAGGAGCAGCTGGCCGACCGGGAGATCGCCGCCAGCGGACGGGCCGCCCAGATGTTTGAAATCACCATTGAACATGTCAGCGGGAAGGAAGTGCAGGAAAAGTAAGCCGCAGTCTGAGATGAAATTTTCCCGTTTCCCGGGGCAAACCGGTTGACAATTGCCGCCGGCGTGCCTATACTGTCGCTCGTGGCGGCGAACTGCCGCCGGAATCTGCGAAAACACACAGGGAGCAACTGCTTATGGATTACTATCTGCTCACCGACCTGGCGGCTACCATGGGCTATCACATGGCTATGTCCGGGGCGGAAACCTTCCGGGTGGAGGACACCGTCCACCGGATCTTAAGGGCCTACGGCGTAGAGTGCGAGGTATTCGCCATCCCCAACAGCATCTCCATCAGTCTGGAGGCTGACACGGGAAAGCCGCTGATGATCATGCGGCGCATCGGCTTTCACGGAAACGACCTGGAGAAGCTGGAAAAGCTGAACGCCGTAAGCCGCCGCATCTGCGCGGAAAAGCCAACCGTGGACGAGGCCATGGCCTGGCTGAAGGAAACTCTGGCATCCTGCCGGACTTATCACACGGGCGTGATCTATCTGGGCAATATTCTAGCGGGGCTGGGCTTTTGCATCGTGTTCGGCGGAACGCTGCTGGACTGCCTGTGGGCGGGGCTCATGGGGCTGATCATCGGCCTTGTCACTCACTTCATGGAAAAGCGGGAGGTCAACTCGTTTTTCAGCACGATCCTGGCCGCGTGCCTGATGGCGCTGCCGGCCTACGCGGCGGCGGGGCTGGGCTGGCTCAACAGTCCTGACGCGGCCATCATCGGCGCACTGATGCTCCTGGTGCCGGGCCTGCTCATCACCAACTCCATGCGCGACATCATTTACGGGGACACCAACTCCGGTGTCTTCCGCATTGTGTCCGTGGTGCTGTCCGCCCTGGCCATCGCCCTGGGCACGGCAGCGGCCTGGCAGCTGACCGCAGGTCTCTATGGCCGGACAGGCTCCGCCATCGTCAGCTGGCCGGCATGGGTGCAGGCCATTGCGGTGTTCGTAGGCTGCTGCGGCTTCTGCATCCTGTTCAACACCCATGGCCGGGGCATGGTGCTGTGCATGATGGGCGGAGCGGCCTCCTGGATGCTCTATCTGCTGTGCCGGGCGCTGGGCTGCGATGTATACACAGCCAACCTGTTCGCCGCCCTGCTGGCGGCGGTGTACGCCGAGACCATGGCCCGGGTGCGCAGATGCCCGGCCATGCCCTATCTGGTCATTGCCATTCTGCCCATGCTCCCCGGGGCCGGTGTGTATTACACCATGAGCTTGGGGCTGGAGGGAAAAACCATGGAGGCCGTGGCCAAGGGGCTGGAGACTTTGGGCATTGCCGGGTCTCTGGCAGTGGGCATCCTGCTGGTATCCACGGTGTTCCGACTCGTCACCTGGAGGGGAGAAAAGGCTGGAAAGCGGGCGTAGGCCCAGCCGCCGGCACTTTTATTGCATAAGCGGAGCCGCCACAGAATGAAAATCCTGCGGCGGCTCTTTTTGCCTTATTTTCTTGCTTTTTACAGGAATTTGTCCAACTCCCGCTCGGCCTTCTCTATTTTTTTGACCTTGGGGGCACGGATCAGGTTTCCCCGGCCCATGACCAGATCGATATGGCGCAGAGCTTTCAGATCCTCCAGAGGGTTCTGCCGTGTCACGATGAGGTCGGCGCACTTGCCGGGCTCTACGGAGCCGGTCTCCTCCCCCAGGCCCGCTATCCGGGCGTTGCCCAGGGTGGCGGTGTGGAGGGCGAAGGTGCTGGGGACGCCGCAGAACTTGTGGAAATAATAGACCTCCCGCCACATATCATAGTGGGTAATATAGGGGCAGCCGGTGTCGGTGCCCAGGCCCACGGGGATGCCGCGCTCCAGGCACGCCTTGGCGCAGGCAATGATACCGTCCATGACAATGCGGCCGTTATACTGCTCCGTCTCCGACGCGCCGGTGACGCTGCGGTCAAACATGGCGTAGGGCAGAGCCGGGGAGATGGTGGCAATGTGGCAGGCTTTCCGCTCTTTGAACAGGTGCAGGATCTCCTCGTCCGGCGCGGCGCCGTGCTCGATGGTGTCCACCCCGCCCTCCAGGGCCACCCGGACCCCCTGGGGGCTCTCTACATGGGCGGCCACCGGCAGGCCCAGAGCGTGGGCCTGGTCGCAGGCAGCTTTCACCAGCTCCGGGGACATTTTCAGCTCCCCGGGCTCGCCCTTGCACTTGGCATCCAGCACACCGCCGGTGATCATCAGCTTAATAAGATCGGGCTTATCCTCCGCGATCTTCCGCACCAGAGCCGCCGCCCCCTCCGGAGAGGCAGCCTCATAGGCCAGAGACCCGGCCATATGGCCCCCGGGCACGGACACGGCCATGTTGCCCGCCAGAATGCGGGGGCCCACGGCCTTGCCGGAGAGGATTTTATCCCGCAGGCAGGAATCCACCGCCTGAATGCCGCCTACGGAGCGCAGGGTGGTCACACCGGAAAGCAGCTCCGTTTTGGCATAGCCCGCGCAGACCTGAAAGGTAACGGCCCGGAGGAGGGTGTTGCTGGTCATCAGGCGGACGGTCTTTTTATTGCCCTTCTGCTTGACGGTGGGCTTTCCCGAGGCGGGCAGATGGACATGGAGGTTAATAAGCCCTGGCATCACATAGCCGCCGGAAAGATCGATCTTCTCATATCCCGCTCCCTCGTCGCCGGCGGGGACGAGGGCCTTGATACGGTCGCCGTTTACCAGGACGGTCAGGCCCGGCCGGGGCTGCATAGCTTCCGTTCCGTCCAGCAGGACACCGTTAATCAGGGCGTATTTCATAGCGCTCAACTCCTATTTCTACATCTCTTCGCAAATATTAAAGGCCCCGGGGCTTACAGTCCCTTGGGATCATAGCTGCCGAAGCCCTCGCCCAGGATCTCGTGGGTGTCGCACACGATGATAAAGGCATCGGGATTGATCTGCTGCACCAGCTTCTTCACCGGAATGATGTAGCTGCGGCTGAAGGCGCACACGATCACCTCCGTGGGCCTGCGGCGGTAGGCCCCCGTTCCGTCCAGAAACGTCACGCCCACCAACACAATATTACACAAAACCCTATTTCTATGTCGGCGGCTTTGCCGTCACGGTATGGGGCGTGTAGCAACAAGGCAGCGTGCTTAGAAAACACGCTGCCTTGCTGTTTATAAAATATGCACTTGAGAAAGCAGTCAAGTCTTTGAGTTTTGGCTGTTTCTTTGTTTTTCAGCAGCTTTTTTCCGTTTATAAGCCTTTTGTGGATAGCATTCTCCAGAGTCGCAATATTTTTGATTTCTATGACAGCCGTTATTTATGCCAGATACAGTTCCAGCTCACAACGGGAGGCCAGTATTGAAGAACAGGTAAAAATTTGCGAGCAGTTTGCAAAACGCCATGACTACATGGTCACCCATGTGTATAAAGACAGCGCTAATTGTCGCGTGGATTTTCCCAATAACGGATAACCCAACAACGTCAAACGCCGCTTACAAACGGGAAAATCCCCATAGCGCACATGTAGCTTTCGACTCCGAATATCAACCAGCTCCACATGTGGACGGAAATTGCAGCGACTTTTGAAAAGAATATTGCTTTTTCCTGTCTGAAGTACTATAATCGGTATATACCGAAAACAAAGGGGGCGTGTTCATGCCAAGACCGCCACGATGCCGTCGGATTTGTGGCGCACCACAAGTTGATACCTTCTGCCCCAACGGGTGCGAGAATACCGAGCCGATCCGGCTGACGCTGGACGAGTACGAGGTCATTCGGCTGGGTGACTTGGAGCAGCAAACC
>ERZ780167.177-NODE-177-length-68403-cov-6.206224_pt1 | contig 68403 bp, 50 predicted proteins | sample MGYA00510982_ERZ780167 | MGnify/ENA primary metagenome ERZ780167 (study PRJEB29588, sample SAMEA2146107) | human gut metagenome | biome: human gut; feature: human-associated habitat; material: faeces | place: Denmark | collected 2008/2010 ... | reverse complement strand
AGGTCGGAAAACGAAAGTAGGAAGAAAACTGCTTCGTTTTCCTCCTACTCGATTTATTCCGCCAAATATATGTTCACTTATTTGTGAATAAACGGATTATTCCATACATTTGCAGGCACAATAGGAAATGCCATGACTGTCACATTTGAAGAAACCTATTTGCAGGAACTATACGAAAAAGGGACGACCAGCGACAAGAAACATCGCTATCAGCCCGATATTGTGAGGAGATACCAAAAGTGTATCAAGTATCTTAGAGCAGCTCCCAGCATTGAAAAGTTGGCAGCCATCAACTCTTTGAATTATGAATTGCTGAAAGGAGATAAAGAAGGAATTTCTTCCATTCGCGTGAATAATAAGTATCGAATAGAATTTACCGTCCGCGAAACCATAGAAGAGCCCATAATCACCGTATGCAATATATTAGATTTGTCCAACCATTATAAATAATAACGATATGATAACCCTGAAAGGCATTGACCCCAAAATGATTGCTAACAATCTGACCTCATCGGAACTCATTCATCCCGGCGAGATGATCAAGGACGAAATAGAATATCGAGGTCTGTCCCAACGGAAACTTGCTGCACAGATGGGTATCTCACCTACATTACTCAACGAGATACTGAACGGAAAACGTTCTGTTTCTACCGAATATGCGTTATTGTTTGAAGCAGCACTGGGCATTGACGCAGAGATTTGGATCAGACTACAGGCCGACTACGACATGCAAAAGGCCAAATCGAACAAGTCTTTTCTGGAGAGACTGGCGAATGTCCGCAAACTTGCCGCCGCCCTCTGAGAGAGCGGCAGGCAGTCGGTGCGGAGACTATTCCCGGCTCATCAGCCGCTGCTCGGCCATGCGCTCGTATTTGGTACCGGGACGGCCGTAGTTGGCATACGGATAGATGGAGATGCCGCCGCGAGGGGTGAAATATCCTGTCACCTCGATGTACTTGGGATTCATCAGGCGGATGAGGTCCTTCATGATGATGTTCACGCAGTCCTCATGGAAAGCACCGTGGTTGCGGAAACTGAAGAGGTAGAGCTTGAGGCTCTTGCTCTCCACCATCTTCACGTCGGGGATGTAGGAGATGCGTATCTCGGCAAAGTCAGGCTGGCCGGTGATGGGGCACAGGCTGGTGAACTCGGGGCAGTTGAAACGCACCCAGTAATCGTTCTCGGGATGTCTGTTGTCGAAGGCTTCCAGCACTTCGGGAGCATAGTCTTGCTTGTACTCGGTCTTGCGGCCCAGCAGAGTCAGCTGGTCTTTCAGTTCGGTCATGGTTCGGATGGTTTAAAGAGGTTTCTTTTTGAGGTACATGTTTTTATTTGCCAGATACTTCTCCAGCCCCTCGCGGCGCAGCTTGCAGGCGGGACAGTGTCCGCAGCCGTCGCCGGGGATGCCGTTGTAGCAGGTCAGCGTCTCGTGGCGCACCAGGTCGAGCACACCCAGCTCGTCGGCCAGCGCCCAGGTCTCGGCCTTGTCAATCCACATCAACGGGGTGTGGATGACGAACTGCTCGTCCATAGCCAGGTTGAGCGTCACGTTGAGCGACTTGATGAAGGCGTCGCGGCAGTCGGGATAACCGCTGAAGTCGGTCTGTGACACACCCGTCACCAGATGGTTAATGCCTCGCTCACGGGCATAGACGGCGGCAATGCTCAGAAAGAACAGGTTGCGGCCCGGCACAAAGGTATTCGGGAAGGAGTCGGCCGGCTTCACCTGGTCCATCACCATCGTCGTGTCGGTCAGCGAATTGTGGCCCAGCTTCCCGATGAACGACACATCCATGACATCGAAACCGACATCGGCCTTTGCGGCAATCTGTCGCGCCAGTTCCACTTCCTTCTGATGTTTCTGCCCGTAGAGGAAGCTCAGGGCAACTACTTTCTTGAATTCACGTTTGGCCCAGAAAAGGCAGGTGGTTGAGTCCTGTCCTCCGCTGAACACAACCAAAGCAGTATCACGGTTCATATACAATAATTATTTTAGAATATATTCTTAAGAAAAACAGCCACGATCACGCAGATTTACCCAGACGGGGACACTCAAAGTTCCTTCACCTTCCACACCTTGTAGGAGATGCCCTCATCGTAGACATCGCTGCCGTCGATGCGCTTCACAGCCTTCACCACACGGATGGTGACGGGCAGGATGACCACCTCGTAGGCCGACTTCAGCAAAATCTGCAAGCCCATCATCACCACCAGCTCACGCCAGGCAATGACACCTCCGAAAGCCACGGGGAAAAAGATGAGCGAATCGGCCGTCTCGCCCACGACGGTAGACCAAATGGCACGCACCGAGAAGTTCCGCCCACGGCTGGCTATCTTCATGCGGCTCATCACATACGCGTTCAGAAAGGAACCGACCAGGAAAGCCATCAGACTGGCCGCCACGATGCGCGGCGCCATGCCGAAGACGAAGTTGAAGTGTTCCTCGCCCTCCCAAAACGGAGCGGCAGGCAGCGACACGGCTATCAGTCCCAGCGTGACGACGAAGAAGTTCATCACAAAGCCGCTCCAGATGATGAGTCTCGCCTTGCGGAAGCCCCAGACTTCGGCAATGCAGTCGTTGATGATGTAGGATATGGGAAAGACCAGCAATCCGGCAGTAACGGTGAGGCTGCCCAGCTGGATGACCTTGGTTTCGAGAAGATTGGCTGCGATGAGGCATACGTTGAACACAATGCCCATCAGCATAAAAGATACGGATACTTTTTGCTTCATACTCCTGTTTTTTACGTGGTTGTCCTAGAATACACGGCCGCCTCAGGCGGCATTTTCTTTTGAAATCGGGTGCAAAGATAGACTTTTCCAAGCAAACAGACAACAGGCGGAAGCATAAAAAAAACTGCCGACAAACGTCGGCAGCCTCTCTGAGTAAATACAAAAAAGGGGGAAAGGATGTCAGAACTTATAGTCGATGCCCACGCCGAAGACCTTGTTCGTGCGGGTAAACACGTCGGTACCGGCCAGCTTGGGCAGCTGGGAAGCCACGGACTCGGGCAGGCCGATGTTCTGCAGCTTCTGCGCCATGTTGTTGTAGTCGCTGCTGTTGCGGGTATAGTCTTCGTAGTTGGTCCAGAAGTAGGCGATGTTGAGGTTCAAGTTCTTGGCCAGCTTGATGCCCGCTCCGAAACCGAACGACCAGGAGCTGGTGACAAAGCTGATGTCTTCCATGTAGTCGTCCGTCAGGCCATACTTGGTGCGCTGCATGCCACCGCTGATCTGTATGCGCTTGTGCACATCCCACTCGATGCCGGCCAGGTATTCATTTGTGCCGGAGGAGAGCAGCTTCTGTTTGTCGTTGGCCATGTCGGCCTGCTTGTCGAAGAAGTGGTGGTAGCCCACGGAAGCACGGAGCGTGGGCAGCAGGTCGTAGGACACGCCGACGGTCAGCAGGCCGGGGATGTCGTTCGGCGTGTTGATGCCGTGGTCGTAGGCAGGGAAGCCGGTAGTGTTGATGCGCGTGTCGTTCTCCACATTCAGGTTGGTGTTGAACTCATACTTCACGCCGACGTTCAGTTTGTTGTAATTGAAGTCGAGGCCGATGATGGGCGTCAGTCCCCAACCCTTCTGGTCGCAGTCCAGCTCCTTGTCGGCGGTCGCGTCGGCCAGCTTGGCGAGCAGGGCTTTCTGGGACTCGTCGGACACCATGCCTGCCATGGCCTTGAAGGCATCCGAAGCCGGCACCATATTCTCCGTACCCGGCATATTGATCTGGATGTCGCGCAGGTAGCCTGTATAGTTGTTGCTCACGTAGTTCATGCGTCCGCCCACGAAAGCCGAGAAGTGCTCGTTGATTTTGTAGGTGACGCCCAGCTGCACGCCGTAGAAGAACTGGCTGCCCTCCATGTAGCTGTCCACGTTGTAGCGGTTGATACCCAGGCTCTGACCAAAGACGGGGAGCATGGAGATGATGGACTCGAACGAGGCCAGACCGCTGTTGAACGTCGCCTTACCGCCACCGCCCGTCACGGCAAAGCTGCCCGAGAACACCCAGTCGCCGTTCTTGTAGGCCGCCTGGAAGCTGGGGATGACTGGAGCCGAAGCTTCACCCTTGAACAGCTTGGTGGCATTGCCGCCATTCTGCACACCGTAGGCAAAGGGTGCGAAGGTGGACGTTATCTGGCGCGTCTGATAGGCGCTCTGGATGTTCAGTGACAGATGCAGACCGTCGCCGCCCTCGATGAAGGCCAGTCCGGCAGGATTGGAGTAGACGGCGTCGATGCGGGTCGAAGCGTCGCGCGCCAGCATGCGCAGAAACAAAACATTCTGATTAGTGTTAGTCAGGAAACCTCCTGCGAAAGTTGGGATAGAAACCATCAGCAGCGCTATGTTGATGAACAAGTTTTTTCTCATCTCTTCGTTTTTTTATTGATTTCGGGCGCAAAGGTACAATAAAATTGCACACCGACAATAGCTTTGTGCAAATTTCCAACGAAAACGCCTCCCGATAATTGAAAGACATAACTGTTTCCGATGAAACAAACGGAAAGACGGAAGCATTCGTTTCCCCCTCTGCATCCGCTTTCCAGCAGCCTTGACATTCTGTCAGAGAGTGACACTTTGCTTTTCCTGTCGCCTGAGAATCGCTTCTTTCGGCCCGAAGGACGAGCCGGTCCGAAAGAACGAAGCAGGAAGCACGTTATCATCTGATGCACAATCGGATAGCAAAATCCTTACATTTGAAATAGAAGGGGAAAGAGTGAAAAAACGAGGTAGCGAAGCGGAAGTGACAGCTTTTCCAGCCAAAACCGACCCTTTTCCCACACGAAACATACGACTTAACGAGAGAAAACAATGCTTTTCCCCGCAGAAAACATACGATTCGACGAGGGAAAAGCGGCAGTTTGCCCTGTCCAAAGCGGCTTTTCGACGGGTTTTGAGCGGCTGTTTTCCCCTTTTTCCGCTCTATCCGGCCGTTTTCGTCCGAAGCCGCTGTCAGCAAAAACGGCCGATTGCTATCTTTTTGTCATTCATCTGTATTCAATCGTTCTCCTACAAACATTTTCGGTACAAGGTTTGTTATTGTATAACAAAGAACAGAAATCAACCCAACTAAAACTCAATGAACCATGGCAACAACCATCGCATTCTTCGGTTCGAAGCCCTATGACGAGGCTTCCTTCAACGAAAAGAACCAGGACTTCGGCTTCGAACTCCGCTTCTACAAGGGACACTTGAACAAGAACAACGTTATACTGACGCAAGGCGTGGACGTGGTGTGCATCTTCGTGAACGACACGGCCAACGCCGAAGTCCTCCACCTCATGGCCCGGAACGGCGTCAAGCTGCTGGCCCTGCGCTGCGCAGGCTACAACAACGTCGACCTCAAGGCCGCCGCCGAGTGTGGCATCACCGTGGTGCGCGTACCCGCCTACTCGCCCTACGCCGTGGCCGAATACACCGTAGCCCTGATGCTCTCGCTCAACCGCAAGATACACCGTGCCGCATGGCGCACACGCGAGGGCAACTTCTCCCTGCACGGCCTGCTGGGCTTCGACATGCACGGCAAGACGGCCGGCATCATCGGCACGGGCAAGATTGCCAAGAAGCTCATCAGCATCCTGCGCGGCTTCGGCATGAACATCCTGGCCTACGACCTCTATCCCGACTACAACTTCGCCCGCGAGAACCAGGTGGTCTACACCACGCTCGACGAGCTCTACCACAGCTCGGACATCATCTCCCTGCACTGCCCGCTGACGGAGCAGACGAAGTACCTCATCAACGACTACTCCATCAGCAAGATGAAGGACGGCGTGATGATCATCAACACCGGCCGCGGACAGCTGATCCACACCAACGCCCTCATCGAAGGGCTGAAGAACAAGAAGATAGGCTCGGCCGGACTGGACGTCTACGAAGAAGAGAGCCAGTACTTCTACGAAGACCGCTCGGACAAGATCATCGACGACGACACGCTGGCCCGCCTGCTGTCGTTCAACAACGTCATCGTCACCTCCCACCAGGCCTACTTCACGCAGGAGGCGCTGAGCAACATCGCCACCACCACCCTGCAGAACGTCAGGGACTTCACGCAGGGCAAGGCGCTGGAAAACGAGGTGAAGCTCTGAGGCGTACGGCAGTGAAGGCGTATCCAGACAAAAGTATCTGAAAAACTCTCCTCCTTCCGGAAGGAGGAGAGTTAACATAGCCCCTCTTATCCGATACAGCTTTGCCTCTTCCCATGCTTTCAAAAAAATCAATAAAATATACGACCCGCAGCGGAGTTTCGCCCACTTTTTCGTAATATTGCAATCGCAACGAAGAAGAAAGCATGAAACTGGACTACATATACCACAGCGGCTTCGCCATCGAAGCGGATGAAGTGACCGTCCTCATCGACTATTGGAAAGACTCGTCGGACGAGCCGGGGCAAGGCTTGGTCCGCGATCATCTGTTGGAACGGCCGGGCGCACTCTACGTCCTCTCCTCCCATTTCCACCCGGACCACTTCAACCCCGAAGTGCTCCGCTGGCGCGACCAGCGGCCTGACATCCGCTACATCTTCTCCAAAGACATCCTGAAGCACCGCCGCGCCTCGGCCGACGATGCCTTCTATATAAACAAAGGTGGTGTCTACGAAGACGACCGCCTCCGCATCCAGGCCTTCGGCTCTACCGACGTGGGAGTGTCCTTCCTCATTGACCTGCAGGGCATCCGCCTCTTCCATGCCGGCGACCTCAACAACTGGCACTGGAGCGAAGAATCCACCCCGCAGGAAATCCGCAAGGCCGAAGGCGACTTTCTGGCCGAAGTCCGCGACCTGCAACAGGCCGCCCCCGCCGTCGACGTCGCCCTCTTCCCCGTAGACCGCCGGATGGGTCGTGACTACATGCGCGGCCCCCTGCAGTTCGTCGAACGGATCAAGACCCGCATCTTTGTCCCCATGCACTTCAGCGAAGACTACGAAGGCGGCAATGCCTTCCGTGCCCAGGCCGAAGCCCACGGCTGCCGCTTCCTCGCCATCGACCGGCGGGGCCAACGTTTTGACATCTAACTAAAAATATATGTACGCAATGAAAAGAATGACACAAATCCTGTTCGTACTCTTCTGCCTGTGCCTGCCCGTCGTGCTCCAGGCCCAGAAGCGCGACGACAGCAAGTATCTGGCCGGAGCCGTTCCCGAAGAAGACGGCAAAGTGGTCTTCAGCAAGGAATTCAGCATCCCCGGCATGTCGCAGGACGAAATCTTCGAACGCATGAAGAAGTGGATGGAGCTCCGCCTGAAGAAGAACCAGAACGAAACCAGCCGCGTCGTCTATACCAACAAGGAAAAGGGGCAGATAGTCGGCATGGGCGAAGAGTGGATCGTATTCGCCTCCAGCGCCCTCTCTCTGGACCGTACCCGCATCACCTACCAGCTCAGCGCCTTCTGCCAGCCCGAGAAGTGCGAGTTCCGCATCGAAAAGATACGCTACACCTACCGCGAAGGCCGCGACCAGGAAAAATATGTAGCCGAGGAATGGATTACCGACCAATATGCCCTGAACAAAAGCCAGACCAAGCTGGTATTGGGACTGGCCAAATGGCGCAGAAAGACGGTAGACTTTGCCGACGCCCTCTGCACGGAAGTGACCGAAGCCCTGAGTGCCGCCAGCATCGACCAGATTACGGTGAAGAGCGACAACGAGGATGACGGCAAGGACGAAGAAAAGACAGAAAGCAAAGCCATCGTCAACGCCGGCCCGACGGTCATCGAAGCCAAGAAGCAAGTCGTCGAAGTTCCGGCCGAAGCTCCCGCCACTGCGGCCGAAGTACAGCAGCAGCCTGCCGCCCCTGCTCCCCAGCAGACGGCCTACAAGGAAGTGGCTCCCGACCAGGTGCCCGCCGACGCCATCCAGATCGGAGCCGGCAAACTGGTGATTGTCATTGGTACCGATGCCTTCAACCAGACCATGATGACCGCCAACGCCGGAGGCTCGCTGGGCAAGATGTCGGGCAAGGCCGTCATCTACACCTTCCTCTCGCCCGACCAGGCTCACGAACTGCTCGACCGGGCCGAGACCTATACCGTCCGTTTCTACCCCAACGGACAGCAGGAACCCACCGTCGTACTGGAATGCAAGAAACTGCCCTCGCAGGAACCGCTGGAAGGCCAGCCCCGCATGTACATCGGCGAAATCGTGAAGGCACAGATGAAATAAACCCAAAGGAGATATGAAACACCACAGATTACACGGATTTTCACAGATTGTTTTACTTGTTCATTAATTTATCATCTGTGAAAATCCGTGTAATCTGTGGTTCCATGTACCTGACAAACCCTTATTTAGAACAATTATGGAAATCAAAAGCAAATTCGACCATTTCAACATCAACGTCACCAACCTCGAACGCAGCATCGCGTTCTACGAAAAAGCCCTGGGGCTGAAGGAAGACCACCGCAAGGAAGCTGCCGACGGCTCGTTCACCCTCGTCTACCTGACCGACGGATGCAGCCCCTTCCTGCTGGAGCTCACTTATCTGAAAGACCATACCCAGCCCTACGAACTGGGCGAGAACGAAAGCCACCTGTGCTTCCGCGTCAGCGGCGACTACGACGCCATCCGCCAATACCACAAGGAGAACGGCTGGGTGTGCTTCGAGAACACCGCCATGGGCCTCTACTTCATCAACGACCCGGACGACTACTGGATAGAAATCCTCCCCGCCCGATAACTTTATTTTTCACCTCCAAACATCCAGACCTATGAGCATAGAAGACGCCATGATGGGCGGCATCGTTTTCAAGGGCAAGAAAGAAAAGCCGAAAGGCGAAGCCAAAGTGAAGACCAAAGCCAAGAAGAAAACCTACATCACCGGCCTCCACAACTCGGGAGCCGCCAAAATGAAAGCTGAAATCCGCCGCAAGCGGGCCAACCGACATAAGAAATGATACAGACCGACCTGCTGACAGCCGACAAAGACCCCATGGGGGCCGCCATCCTCGACTACCTGGAGCACGGGAAAGCCGACAAGCTGCGTGTGTTCTCCTCCCAGTTCGACGAGGATGAGATACCCGTCCGCACCCTGTTCCGCACCGGGAAGCAGATGTCTCCACTGGAACGCACCGCCCTGCAACTGGCCTCCGGCCGCATCCTCGACGTGGGAGCCGGAAGCGGTTGCCACAGCCTGGCCCTGCAGGCGGCAGGCAAGGAAGTGGAAGCCATCGACATCTCCCCGCTCTCGGTGGAAGCCATGCGCCGGCGGGGAGTGGGGCAAGCCGTGCAGGCCAACCTCTTCAGCGACAGCTTCTGCGGAGCCTACGACACCCTCCTCATGCTGATGAACGGTTCCGGCATCATCGGCCGCCTGGAGAACCTGCCCGCCTTCTTCCGCAAGGCCAAACAGCTGCTCCGCCCGGGCGGCAGCATCCTGATGGACTCCAGCGACCTGCGCTACCTGTACGAAGACGAGGACGGCAGTTTCGTCATCGACATCGCAGGCGACTATTACGGCGAAGTGGACTTCCGGATGCAATACAAGCAGGTGGAAGGCGACCCGTTCGACTGGCTCTACATCGACTTCCAGACCCTTTCCCTCTATGCCGCACAGAACGGCTTCACGGCCGAACTCGCCAAGGAGGGCAAGCACTACGACTACCTGGCCCGGCTGCGCCCGAAAGCATGACCGTCAGTCCCCGGCCAGCATCGCGTCAATCTTTCCGACCAGCCGCTGGAATTCCTCGGGATTGTAGAGGCGGGTCAGCATGACGATTTTCCCGTCACGGTCTATCAGCACATTGCGGGTGATGCCTGCCTCACGCTGGGCATAGAGGGCAAAGATGTCCGCACCCGGATCCAAGCCGAGCGGATAGGTCACCTTCGTTGCTTTCCCGAACGCGATGACCTTCTCCAGAGGCTCGTCGCGGTCGATGCCCACCAGGTAAAAATCCTTGTTGTCCTTATGCTTCTGCCAGATGTCCTTCTCGATGAACGGCATCTCCTTGCGGCACACACCGCACCAGCTGGCCGTAAACTGAAGCATGACCACCCGGCCGCGCAGGCTGGACAACTTCACGCTTTGCCCGTCCGTGAGTTCCACCGTGAAGTCGGGAGCCTGATCGCCGACTTTGACAATATAACCGTTGGCATCGCCCTGCTTCTCCTGGGCATGACCCGCCAGGCTCATCAGCGCCAGCAGGCAGAAAAAGAATACATTCAGTCGTTTCATGTTGCGTAAAGGAATGATGGTTGGTCGCAAAAATATGGTTTAAAACTGGAATGTACAAATCCCGTCCCATGATTTTCCCTTCCTATTCAAAAAGCTCCCCTTTCATCAGGGCATCGGAAACCTTGTTCAGCCGGCACATTTCCTCCCACGTCGCCCCATTGCGTTCCAAGGAATAAAAGGCCGACTCCGGCAAAAGGATGTATTCCCACTCCCGTTCCATCCGGTCGGCAGCACTCAGCGTATTGATCTTTCTGCACCATTCCACCGCCGCCTTCTGTTTTTGCCTGACATTGGCATCGGCTATGCGGTCGTCGCTTTTCGTTTCTACGATATAAATATGTGCTGCCGTGCAAACCATGAAGTCGGGATGGTAAGAAGCCAACAAACCATCCTGGCGCAGGTAAAACAGCGAAGCAAAGGGATGCTGACTTTCATTGATTTTCAGAAAACGTTCCACCCCTCCGTCCTTGTCCAGAAACTCAGAAAAAGCTCTTTCAAAGCCACCCCGGTTACTCGGATAGCCCACGCGCTCGTAAATCACCTTCTGCAACGGCAGGCTGTAATGCTCGCGGATGCGCAAGACAGGAACCGACGAGAACCATATCTTCTCGACCACCGCTTCACTGACCATCACGCTCTGCTGCATCCGGTGAATGGCCACACTCATCTCGCGGATGATGTGCGAAGTGACTGCCCCGTTCTTCGCCAACAGGATTTTCCAGTCATTACCATTGAAAGGATCGAACGGCTGGCCGAACAGCCGCGTACGAATATAACGGTCCAGAATGCGCATAATAGCTGGCTGGTTGATCTGCAAGGTGGGAAACGGACGGAGTGAACGCACTCCCACCCTGTCCATACGCGTCGTCACGATGCGCAACAACTTCTGCAAATATTCATTGTAACTGGCAGCCGTAAACAGGTCGGCCTTCACTTCATACCTTCCGAAACGCGTTTCAGCCATCACTGATTCCGACACAAACGTTTCCCCCTCCGTAGCCAGAAAGCCGCGCAGATATTCCAGGGTAAAGTCGGTATATGGATAGAGGGAAGCGGCATCGATCTGAGCCGGAGTAATCTCTTCCTCGGCATCACGCATCACCACCGGCCAAAAGAGGTCGTAGTCTTCATAGTCTTCCTTCAGCCCCACTTTGACAAGATCGCCCACGGCACTCCCGGATGCCACTTCGCCCTCATCCGTACCGGCCAGTCCTTCGTCCATCAGTTCCCGGTAGAAGGCACTGAAAGCCGGATGCTCGATTACGGAAAGCATGTCAAGGTAGGATGTCGGCTGCAACCGCTTCACCAATACCCTCCGACGGTCTCCTTCCTTCTTTTCCCGATAGGCAGCCTCCCGCCACATCAGCCGGAGTCCGCGCCCCACAGTCTGCTCCAACAAGATAGGAGCCTGCGACGAACGGAGCGGCACAATGACACAGATGTTGTTCACATCGAAGCCTTCACGCAGCATCAGTACCGACACGATAACCTTGGGCGAGGCATAGCGGTCTACGTTGAACAGCCGTTCCTTCACGTGCAGCCACTCACGTTCCTTCATCTCTCCCTTCTGATTGCTGTCGATGCGCAACACGTCTTCCTCGCACAACCCTTCTTCCATCAAGAATTGCCCGACAAAAGGCGTCACCGACGTGTCTTCGCACACCACCAGCATCTTGGGATGCTTGTCGGCGTCCAGCTTCACAAAATCATTCTCCAGAATACGGAGCTTGGCCAGTCCGGCACGCAGCATCAGCCGCTGCCCTCCGCTCAGGGCGACCACTTTATTCCGTTCGTCACGCACCGCCCTGTAGTCAAGGCTTTCCAGTTCGATCAGTTCCTGCCTCCTGTCCAGCAACAGGGTCTTCACCAATCCCTGCTTCATGGCCTCGGCCAAAGGAAAATCTGTCACAATGTGCGGGAAGTAATGCTTCACCCTCCTGATGCCGCTTCCGCTGGTGTCGTAGGGGGTAGCCGAGAAATCTATCTGGAAGAAGGTCCCCTGCTTGCCGCGGGCCATATAATCCAGCCCTTTCTGCCATTCCACTTCCTGCACCTCGCCGGCCACTCTGTTCTCGTGGATGTGGTGCGCTTCGTCATTGACCACCATCAGTCCGGGCAGGGAAGCCAAATAGTCCATCTCTTCGCCCCGCAAGAATTTGCGGTCGAGCACGTCGAGCGAGTTGCCCGCACTGATACCCGGGCGCAAGGGCAGCAAGTCCTCAACAATCACCTCCGGCGAAGTCTCGTCGTACACTTCGGCATCCGCATCCTGCGAAAGGAACAGATGCCAATTGGTCAATGCCACCAGACCGTCGGCCGTGGTCTTGCGACCGATGCCCTCTTCTTTGCTCACCACATTGTTGCGCAAGAAGCCGAACACTTCATCCCGATAGACCGAAGGCAGAAACAAGTCACTGTTGCGACATAGATCGTTGGTATCAAAATCACGCTCGTTGGTTTCCGGATCCAGACGCCCCATGTAGGCGTCGAGCAGACGGTCGTACACGACCAGGCCGGGAGCCACTATCAGGAAATTGCGGGTATACCGCCCGGAAGGCTCGCTTTCGTGCCGGGCATTGAGCAACTGCCAAAGTAGGAGGGCGTGCATCACCCACGTCTTGCCCGTACCGGTGGCCATCTTGACGGCATACTTGGGCAAATTGTATTTTTCAGCCGCCAGCAGGTTCAGGTCGGCCTGGGCCAGCAGGTCGGGGGCCACCTCCCGATAGATGTCGGCCACCGAAGCGATGCGCACTACTTCGTGCAAATAGATGATATTCAGAATGGCCTGCCGCTGCCCTGAATGGAAATTGCAGGCACGTTCACTGAAGTAGGGTTCCGTAAACCAGTATTTCAACAAATCTGCCGTAACGGGCGATACCGCCTGCAACATCTCACCGCTTTCGAAGGCACGGTTCACCCGTTCCGACAGGCGGGCCGCCAGTTCAAGGGAAATATCTGTTTTCATGTTGATTCTCATTGACAGGTTTATAAAGTTTCAGTAACCATACTCTCGAAGCCGAATACATCGACGGCCTTCACACAGACCGTCCGCCTTCCCGCTTTACGCGGCACGCGAAGGATGGCCCGATAGACACAATGCAAGGGGTCGCCGTCGTTGGCCATATTTTCACGATAGTCCTGCCAAAGGCTTCGGAAGGTGATGCCGTCGTAATCGGGGTCGATGCTCCAGTACTCAATCAGGGCCAAAGGGTCGAGACGGATTACCTGCCTCAACTTTTCCTTATCCTTGTCGTCCAGCGGGATGTTGTCGGGCGAAAGCAGGACATAGTTGTCAAGAACAACCTGCAATTCGTCCACCTCCTGCGAGAAAGGACGGATCTGCATGGGCCTGCAAACCAGATACTGCAACGTACTGAAGCGTACGGATCCTTCGCGCACCAGCTTGTCGTAACCTTTCTTCGAGAGCTTGTCGAGCAAGTCGGGCGGAATGACAAGCACATCCACCTCGTCCTTGTACTGCATGATGGCACGGCTGACGTCGAAAGCAAAGTTCCAACCCAGCACTACCGCCTTGCGCCAACCGCCACCCAGCAGGGTATTGCGTGCTTCGCAGGCCCGGCGGACGGTGGCCATGCCGGTCAGCTTGTTGGGACTGTCTACCAGCACCAGGGCACGTTCGGCCTTCACATGTCCCCAATTCCGGTCGTTCAGTTGCTCTTCGGTAAAGGGAATGGCACCATAGAGCTGCATGACGATGCGGCTCAAGTCGCCGATGCGTCTGTACAGCTTGCTGGAGCCGAAGACTTCTTTCTGATAGTCCCCGATGGACTGATAAAGGAAGGGCTTCACCTTTTGGTCGATAAACCGTTTGCGCATGACGAGTGTAGCGGGTTTACCGATATCGGTCGTTATCCAGCGGCGTCCCAAGCGTTCGGCCACCGCAGCCGCAGTACCGCTACCACCAAAGAAATCACAAACGAGGTCACCTTCGTTAGAAGATGCTTTAATGATACGTTCAAGGAGGGCTTCGGGCTTTTGAGTTGCGTAACCTGTCCGTTCATAGGAAGAAGTTGCCAACATTCCTATATCTACCCAATAGTCTTTCGTATTCACAAGTGTATATGTGCCCTTTTCATCTTGATAATACACTTGAGCTGGATTTTTACCAGACCAAGGCATCATATACGATTTTTCTTTCACTATATTAAAAGTCAAATGACTATTATTCTTACTATAAAATAGTATTGTATCATGCTTCTTCGCATATCCCCCACCGCCAGCTCCTCCAGATTTATAACACCAAATAATTTCATTCAAGAAATTCTCCTTTCCGAATATATCATCCATCAACACCTTCACATAATGCCCTACGTGCCAATCAATATGCACATAAATGCTTCCTTTATCAGAAAGCAATTCGCGCATCAAGACCAATCGGGGATAAAGCATCTTCAAGTAAGACACCGTTCCGTCTTTCCAAGTGTCTGCATAGGCAAACTGCTCGATTGTAGTAGGCTTCTGTTCAATATCCGCCCCCGGCAGATTGATTCTGGTCCGATAATCGGCCTTGCTGTCAAACGGCGGATCTATGTAGATCAGATCCACCTTGCCGCGCATCGGCGGAAGTCCCGTGGCCTCATCGCCGGCGATAAGCGCCTGCATGGCCAGCAGGTTGTCACCATAAATCAAGCGGTTGATCCACTCTTTACCGAAATTCAGTTGTGCCGCTTGCCCCTTCCACAGGCCACTGATGTCTTTGGAAGGCAGCACCAGTTCGTTGGTTTGCAGCCCTATGTGCGTGCTGCTACCAATCCGCTCCAATATCCGTTGTGCCTCTCTCCGGCCTTCCTCAACGATTTTGGGCAATTCAAAGATCAAGGACTTTGGCATACGCTCTCCTCTGTTTTTATGCGTTGTGCCATCGCCTTAATCCCTACGAACACACTGCGTGGGCTAATCCTTGCCTCTAAAGTGCGGTCGTAGGAAACCGATAACAACAGACAAGAACGCCCACGCATATACGCGAGCATTCGCACATCTGTTCCGGTTGTTATAACATGAAATTTCCTACGTTCCACTTTAACTAAGAACAAACAGCAAACGCTGATTCATAAATCCATAAACTGTCGGGAAACCGCCACCACCGTGGCCCGCTTCCCTACTTGCAAAGATAAGAGTATTTTGCCAATCCACGGCAAGCAAAGGAAAATAATAATTCGTCTCAATCCGAATATGCAGTTCCCATACCTTCCTTCCCAATAGGAATTTCCATAAATCGCAATCAAAACATTCAACAAACAATACGTCGTTTCCTTCCTTCCCGATGCCGTCTGCATTTTCAGCTTTAAACCCCAAGACCCTTATGTTTCAAACATAGGGGGTGAATGTTTCAAACATAAGGCCTTCATGTTTGAAACATTCCCAACGATGGCCCAAAACCGCCCGAAAACAAACATGGTTACTTTCTATAAACAGGAAATCGGAATTGTTTACAAACTATAAACAAAAAAAGAAAGTCAGAGCAACACTCTGAATAGAGTGAGGCCGCTCCAACTTCTTAAGACATGCGCTACTGTTCATGCATAACGGTCCGCAATCGAGTATTTTTTTGCGTCGGACTACAGGCGGTCTACGGGCGCACAATAAAATTATAAAATCAGGAAGTAGTTAAATAGCTGAAAGCCAATAAACAACAAAAGCCCCGCCTTTTTGAAAGGCAGGGCTTTTGATGATTTCGAGGTACCTGGCGGATTCGAACCGCCGTGCACGGTTTTGCAGACCGCTGACTAAGCCACTCATCCAAGGTACCAAGATCGCTTCGCAAGGGCTTTATTTCCGATTGCGGATGCAAAGGTAGTACATTTTTTGTAATTACCAACTATCCGCAGCATTTTTTCTTCATTTCTTTTTTCACCCCTGCCGAGGGACATCCGCCCGAACAACCGCAGCACCCGCTACAGGGATGCTCCCCGCTCTTCGAACGACGGAAAAAGGAACGGATGCTCTTCGCTATGCGCCACACACAATAGGCAAGGAGCAGCGCAACAACCCAATTCTGCCAGCCTGTCATACGAACAGCCCTCCCAGCTGATGGACGGCAAAGGACATGATCCATGCCAACACGGTGGTATACGTGGCGGCAAAGGCCGCCCATTTCCAACTGCCCGCCTCCTGCCTGATGGCAGCCAGAGTGGCGATACACGGGAAGTATAGCAGTACGAAGACCATATAGCCATAGGCCACAAGCGGCGTGATGGGCAGGCGCTCGGCCAGCGTAGTCTGGTCGGCCTCGGCATCGTCGGCATAAAGCACACCGAGCGAGCTGACCACCAGCTCCTTGGCACCTACACCCGACAGGATGCCGATGCTCAGCTTCCAGTCGAAGCCCAGAGGCTCCATGACGGGTTCGATGGCCTTGCCTATCCGGCCGATGTAGGAATTCTCCTGCTGCTGGGCCAGATCGGCCGAAGCGTCGGGACGGGGATAGTAACCCAATGCCCAGATGACGATGGAAGCCACCATGATGATGCCGCCCATCTTGCGCAGGTATTGCGCGCCCTTCTCCCACGTGTGGCGGAAGATGGCTTTCGAGGTAGGCATGCGGTAGGGCGGAAGCTCCATGACGAACGGCGTGTCGTCACCCTTCACCAGGAAGCGGCTGAAGAGGCGCGCCATGATGACGGCCAGGATGATGCCCAAGCTGTAGATGCTCAGCAGCACCAGACTGGCGTGCTGGGGGAAGAAGACGCCCACCAGCAAGAGGTAGATGGGCAGACGGGCACTGCACGACATCAAGGGATTGATGAGGATGGTCACCAGCCGGCTCTTGCGGTTCTCGATGGTGCGCGAAGCCATGACGGCCGGCACGTTGCACCCGAAGCCCATGATGAGAGGGATGAACGACTTGCCGTGGAGGCCCATCTTGTGCATGATCTTGTCCATGATGAAGGCGGCGCGGGCCATGTAGCCCGAGTCTTCCATCAGAGAAATGAACAAGTAGAGTATCAGGATGTTGGGCAGGAAGACGATGACGCCCCCCACACCGCCGATGATGCCGTCAATGAGCAGGTCCTTCAGCGGCCCTTCGGACATGTTGTTGCTGATGAAATCGCCGATGACAGCCACCAGGCTCTCAATCCATCCCTGCGGATAGGCTCCCAGCACGAAGGTGATTTCGAACATCAGGAACATGAAGAGGAAGAAGACGGGGAATCCCCAGATGCGGTGCGTCACGATGGAATCGATGACCCGCGTCATGTGCTCCTTGTCCTGATGGTTGTCCACGAACGTCTCGCGCAGGGCGCCGGAGATGAATCCGTATTTGGCATCGGTGATGGCCTGCTCGCTGTCCTCATTGAGCACCTCGCGGATGCGCTGCTTTTCGCGGTCGCGCACTTCCAGTATCTTGTCGCCGTTGGGCAGGCCCTTCACCATGCCCTCCAGGTCCTTGTCGTTCTCCAGCAGCTTGATGGCCAGGAAACGGGTGGAGTATTTGTGGCGGATGTTCTCGTTCTCGCTGATGACCAGCTTCACCGCGTCGATGCTGCGCTCCAGCTCGGGGCCGTGGTTGATGTGGATGTGGCGGAAGAATCCCCGCGGATGCTCCTCCTCTTCCTGATGGCTGCCGAACGCATGGTCGGGCACATATTCCTTGTGCCACTCGCGGAAGTCCTCGAGAATCTCGGCCCTAACCTGTCCCTTCTTGTCGAGGAAGTCGCCGCCTTCGTACAGGGTGATGAGGATGTGAAAAAGTTTCTCCACGCCGCGGCCCGTACGGCTCACGGTGGGCAGCATCGGCACGCCGAAGAGCTCGCCCAGCTTCACATAGTCCAAGGTATTGCCGCTGGCCTCCAGTTCGTCGTACATGTTGAGGGCCACCACCATGCGGACATTCATGTCTATCAGCTGGGTGGTCAGGTAGAGGTTGCGCTCCAGGTTGGAGGCGTCGACTACGTTAATGATGATATCAGGCGTCTGGTCGATGATGTGGCGGCGCACGTAGATTTCCTCGGGCGAATAGGCCGAGAGCGAATACGTGCCCGGCAGGTCGACGATGCGGAAGTGATAGCCCTGGAAGTCGAAGAAGCCTTCCTTGGCATCGACCGTCACGCCGCTGTAGTTGCCCACATGCTCGTGCGCGCCCGAGGCGATGTTAAAGAGCGACGTCTTGCCGCAATTCGGATTGCCCACGAGGGCCACGTTGATGGTGCGACGCTTGTCGCGCGCCAGGTTACGCATCTCCTCCTCGGTCAGGCGGATGTCCTCCTCCAGGCCTTTGTGGTAGCCGGGCTGCACGTTGTGCTCCCTCGCTTCCTGTTCGCTGATGACCTCAATCATGTCGGCCTCCTGCCGGCGCAGGGAGATTTCATACCCCATCACTTTATATTTCACCGGGTCCTTCAACGGCGCGTTGAGCAGCACTTCCACCGTCTTGCCCTTGATGAAGCCCATCTCCACAATCCGCTTGCGGAAGCCTCCATGGCCCAGGACCTTCACAATGACGCCTTTCTCGCCGGTCTTCAATTCGGATAAACGCATAGTCTTTGAACTTTCTCTGTTAGTAATCAAGCGCAAAGATACAAGTTATACAGACAAACCACAAGCAATTTAGAATGTTTTTAAATAACGAGAAGCAGAAAGCAGCTGTTTTTCCTCATCGGTTCTTTCCTTCCAAAACCACAAAGCAATGCTTTCGTCCAGGGAAAACGGTGCTTTACAGGCCGCAAAGCAATGCTTTTCCAAGGTTTTTCTTACCTTTGCATGTATGGAAAAGAAGAAAGTTGCCCGATACATCGCCCAAGAACGTCTGCTGGAAGCAGGCGGAAAAGTCATCGTGGCCCTGAGCGGCGGCGCCGACTCCGTGGCCCTCCTGCTCCTGCTGACGGAGCTGGGTTATGCGTGCGAAGCGGCACATTGCAACTTCCACCTGCGCGGCGAGGAGGCTGACCGCGACGAGCAGTTTGTCCGCCGCCTGTGCGAGGAGCGGCACATCGCCCTGCACGTGGTCCACTTCGATACAGCCCAACATGCCGCCCGCCGACACCTCTCCATCGAGATGGCCGCCCGCGAGCTGCGCTACCAGTGGTTCGAGGCTCTCCGTCGGGAGCTGGAAGCAGACGCCGTAGCCGTGGCCCATCATGCCGACGACAGCGTGGAGACCTTTCTGCTCAACCTGATACGGGGCACGGGCATCAACGGCCTGCGGGGCATCCGCCCGCGCAACGGCCGCATTGTCCGCCCCCTGCTCTGCCTGACGCGCGACGACATCCTGCGCTACCTCAAGCGCCGCGGGCAGACGTATGTCACCGACAGCACCAACCTGCAGGACGAGTACACCCGCAACAAGATACGCCTGAACCTCCTGCCCCTGATGCAGGAAATCAACCCCTCCGTCCGTCGGAGCATCCTCCACACGGCCGCCCACCTGGACGAAGCCGCCACCTTATATAATATAGGTATTGCCGAAGCCAAGGAAAGGGTCCTCTGCCCCGAAGGCATCCGCATAGCCGCCCTGCTGAAGGAAGCCGAGCCGCGGACGCTGCTCCATGAAATCCTCCATCCGCTGGGCTTCAACGAAGCGCAGACGGACGACATCTTCCGCTCGCTCGACGGCCAGGCGGGCAAGACGTTCGAGTCGGAAGGCTGGCTGGTAGTGAAGGACCGCGACCTGCTGCTGATGCAGGACAAGCAAGCCATGAACCGCCCGCCTCAGTTGGAAATGACGGAAGTGGAACTGACGCCCGACTTCATCATCCCCCGCAACCGCCTCACCGCCTGCCTGGACACCGACAAGCTGCACCATGCCCTGACCCTGCGCCTGTGGCAGACGGGCGACACGTTCGTCCCCTTCGGCATGAAAGGGCGCAAAAAAGTAAGCGATTATCTGACCGACCGCAAATTCTCCCTCCTGCAGAAGCAGCGCCAATGGGTGCTGTGCTGCGGCGAAGACATCGCCTGGCTGGTGGGCGAACGGACAGACAACCGCTTTCGGGTAGACGAACACACCCGGCGGGTGACGCTCGTCAAGGTTCTTACAGAATAATCCGATTCTCTTTCGGCCGCTGGAAGCAGTCGCTCAGCAGAGCCGCGAAGGGCGTGTCGAACGTACGGGCCTTCTGCGGGCAACCCTTCACGCAGGCACAGCAACGGATACACTTGTCGGCCAGCGTCGTACACTCTTCTCCCTTCACAATCGCCCCTGCAGGACAACGCTTCACGCAAAGGCCACAATGCGTACAGAGACTTTCGTCCACCTGGGGCGTACGCGGCATGGGCACGCCACTCTTACGCAGCTTGATTACCTTCCGCAAGAAACGCAACAAGGGGAAGAACGGCTGCCGCGGACGCTGGATGCGCTTCACGTCCACGCCATACAGATGCTCCGCATCGGCGGCAGAATCTATTTTCGTCCGCACCTTGGCTCCAAACTCTTCGGCATATTTCAGGTCATCCTCATCAGGACGGCCGGCCGCAATGGGATAACGGTCGCTGCTATAGGAATGCTCCCCGACAAACGTCCCGCCGGCTATCACCTTGAAGCCCCGCGCGCTGACAAAGGCGTCCAGCTCCATCAATGCCTTCTCGTAGGCACGATTGCCATATACCACCACCACGACCGCCGGCGTACCGTCGGCTTGAAAATCCTTCATCCGCTCCAAGGCCAGGGGAGCCACATGGCCGCCATACACAGGTACGGCAACTACCGCCAGCGTGTCGGCCTCAAAGTGCGTCTTTTCAGGCATCTGCAAGGTCGCATCTACAAAACCTACCTCGGCAATGCCCGTGCCACGAACAATCGCCTCACCTATTTGTTTGGAAGTATGTGTCGGCGAAAAAGTAATCAGATCAATCGATTTAATAGTCATAAATTCACTTTTATGGAAGCAAAGATAAGTTATTCCGTTCAAAAAACAGGGCATTTTATAGGAAACCTGAAAAATAATCATTACCTTTGCGCCGTTGAAACACATTCAATAAAACAACATCCCTTTTAAAATTATAATTCAAAGCAAAGGCGGTTTCAGACTTAAGTGTCGGCAACGGCTGCGTTAAGCTGGATACCTCCTCCTAAAAAATATAATCATACACACATATTATATGTATAACATCATTCAATTGAACGACAAAAGTTTGTCGGAACTCCAGAGTATTGCGCAAGAATTAGGTATCAAGAAGACAGAATCTCTGAAGAAAGAAGAACTGGTCTACAAGATTCTCGATGAGCAAGCCATCGTCGGCGCAACGAAGAAAGTAGCGGCCGACAAGCAGAAAGAAGAGCGTAAGAACGAACAACGCCAGCAGAAACGGTCGCGCGTGACCATCAAGAAAGAAAACGTAGACAAGGTCTTCTCGGCTGACAAGAACGGCGACCTGAGCCGTCCCAATCCGAAAGAGGCACCCCAAATAGAAGAAAAGCCTCTGATCCCCGTACAGCCCGCCGCAGAAACAGCTGCTGCACCTGCTGCAGAAACGGCCGCAGAAGGTTCGGAGACAACGAAACGCAAGCCGGGCCGCCCCCGCAAGACCAAGAAAGCAGCGGAAACCAAGGAAGCTGCCCCTCAGGCAGAGGCTCAGGAAACGACGGAGACACCTGCCCCCCAAACTGCAACCGACAGCGAACTGAAAGCCGCTCCCGCAGAAGAAGACAAGAAGGAAGTGGTAGACGACAATCCCATCCTAACGGAAGCGGACAGCGACTTCATCCCCATCGAAGACCTGCCGACGGAAAAGACAGAGCTTCCTTCCGAACTGATCGGCAAGTTCGAGGCTACCCGCGTAGAAGCTCCCGCCCTACCGGCCGCCCAGCAGAAGCAGCAACGCCAGCGCATCCGCCGCGACAAGAACGTTCCCGAAAACCGCAACAACGGAAACAACAACAATCCCAATAACAACCAGCCACGGGCCATCCAGCCCTACAATGCGGCCAACAACGCCCAGCCCCAGCCCGAAAACAAGCCGGCCGAACGCGAAAAGGCCTACGACTTCGACGACATCCTGAACGGCACCGGCGTACTGGAAATCATGCCCGACGGCTATGGATTCCTCCGTTCGTCGGACTACAACTACCTCTCCTCGCCCGACGACATCTATGTATCCCAGTCGCAAATCAAGCTCTTCGGCCTGAAGACAGGCGACGTGGTCGACGGTGTCATCCGCCCGCCCAAGGAAGGAGAAAAATACTTCCCGCTGGTGAAGGTATCCAAAATCAACGGCCGTGATCCGGCCTTCGTGCGCGACCGCGTTCCCTTCGAGCACCTCACACCGCTCTTCCCCGACGAAAAGTTCAAGCTTTGCAAAGGCGGATACAGCGACTCGCTCTCGGCCCGCGTGGTAGACCTCTTCGCCCCCATCGGCAAAGGCCAGCGCGCCCTCATCGTGGCCCAGCCCAAGACCGGTAAGACCATCCTGATGAAGGACATCGCCAACGCCATCGCCGCCAACCATCCCGAGGTATATATGATTATGCTCCTCATCGACGAACGTCCCGAGGAAGTGACCGACATGGCCCGCACCGTCAACGCCGAAGTCATCGCCTCGACCTTCGACGAACCGGCCGAACGCCACGTGAAGATTGCCGGCATCGTACTGGAAAAAGCCAAACGCATGGTGGAATGTGGACACGACGTTGTCATCTTCCTCGACTCTATCACCCGTCTGGCCCGCGCCTACAACACCGTTTCGCCCGCATCGGGCAAGGTACTCTCCGGCGGTGTGGATGCCAACGCGCTGCACAAGCCCAAACGCTTCTTCGGTGCCGCCCGCAACATCGAAGGCGGCGGCTCGCTCACCATCCTGGCCACGGCTCTGATCGATACCGGCTCCAAGATGGACGAGGTTATCTTCGAGGAATTCAAGGGTACGGGCAACATGGAACTGCAGCTCGACCGCAACCTGGCCAACAAGCGCATCTTCCCCGCCGTCAACATCGTCGCTTCGAGCACACGCCGCGACGACCTGCTGCAGGACAAGCAGACACTGGACCGCATGTGGATTCTGCGCAAGTACCTGGCCGACATGAATGCGCTTGAAGCCATGGACTTCGTGAAGGACCGTCTGGAGAAGACCAAGGACAACGACGAGTTCCTCATGAGCATGAACAGCTGAGAATAATGAACAATTGATAAGAAACAATTGATAATTGATAAAACCTTATGTTCGATAACTTAAGCGAACGGCTCGAACGGTCGTTCAAGATATTGAAAGGTGAAGGCAAAATCACCGAAATCAATGTAGCCGAAACCTTGAAGGACGTACGCAAGGCCCTGCTCGACGCCGACGTCAACTACAAGGTGGCCAAAAACTTTACTGATACCGTCAAGGCAAAGGCCATGGGACAGAACGTGCTGACCGCCGTCAAGCCCAGCCAGCTGATGGTGAAGATTGTCCACGACGAACTGACGCAGCTGATGGGCGGCGAAACCGCCGAAATCGACCTGAGCGGCAAACCGACAGTCATCCTGATGTCGGGTCTGCAAGGTTCGGGTAAGACAACCTTCTCGGGCAAGCTGGCCCGCATGCTCAAGACGAAGAAGAACCGCAAGCCGCTGCTCGTAGCCTGCGACGTCTATCGTCCTGCCGCCATCGAACAGCTGCGCGTACTGGCCGAGCAGATTGACGTGCCCATGTACAGCGAGCCCGACAGCAAAGACCCTGTAAAGATTGCCCAGAACGCCATCCAGGAGGCCAAGGCCAAAGGTTACGACCTGGTCATCGTCGATACCGCCGGTCGTCTGGCCGTGGACGAGGAAATGATGAACGAGATCGCCGCCATCAAGGAGGCCATCCATCCCAACGAGATCCTCTTCGTGGTCGATGCCATGACCGGTCAGGATGCCGTGAACACGGCCAAGGAATTCAACGACCGTCTGGACTTCAACGGCGTGGTACTGACCAAGCTCGACGGTGACACCCGTGGCGGTGCGGCCCTCTCCATCCGCTCGGTGGTGAACAAGCCCATCAAGTTCGTGGGTACCGGCGAGAAGCTCGATGCCATCGACCAGTTCCACCCCAGCCGTATGGCCGACCGTATCCTGGGTATGGGTGACATCGTGTCACTGGTAGAGCGCGCGCAGGAGCAGTACGACGAGGAAGAAGCCAAACGCCTGCAGAAGAAGATTCAGAAGAACCAGTTCGACTTCAACGACTTCATGAGCCAGATCCAGCAAATCAAGAAGATGGGTAACCTGAAGGAGCTGGCCTCCATGATACCGGGTGTAGGCAAGGCCATCAAAGACATCGACATTGACGACAACGCCTTCAAGAGCATCGAAGCCATCATCAACTCCATGACACCGAAGGAGCGTACCAACCCCGAAATCCTGAATGGCTCGCGCCGCCAGCGCATCGCCAAAGGTAGCGGCACGAACATCCAGGAGGTGAACCGCCTGCTGAAGCAGTTCGACCAGACCCGTAAGATGATGAAGATGGTGACCGGCAGCAAGATGGGCAAGATGATGATGCCCAAGCTGAAGAAATAACCCCCTTCCCATAGCGTCCGAACGTCGAAAGAAAACGAACAGACGCCAATTAGTCTGATAAACGCAGATGATTATCTTCTGAAAAGGATAATCGCCTGCGTTTATTTGTATAAGGCATCAACGAAGCACTGCGTGACACTCTCACGAAGCACTGCGTGACACCCTCACGAAGTACTGCGTGACACCCTCACGAAGCACTGCATGACAACCTCATGAAGCACTGCATGACAACCTCATGAAGCATTGCATGACAACCTCACAAAACCCATACTTTCAAAGTATAGTTAAAATCTTACTTTTCCAACCTTTTATTAGGGTAAATGAATATTTCACATTATCTTTGTCTGAAACCCTGCGTGGAGAAGCAATGACAAAAACAATAGAATAGGAAAATCATGAACCTTCAATAAAAAAGAAATTATGACACTGATAGACGGAAAAGCAATTTCAGAACAAGTGAAGCAGGAGATTGCCGCCGAAGTGGCGGAAATCGTGGCCCGCGGAGGCAAGCGTCCCCACCTGGCCGCCATCCTGGTGGGACACGACGGCGGTAGCGAAACTTATGTAGCAGCCAAGGTAAAGGCCTGCGAAGTATGCGGCTTCAAGTCGAGCCTCATCCGCTACGAGGCCGACGTGACCGAAGACGAACTGCTGGCCAAGGTACGCGAACTGAACAACGACCCCGACGTGGACGGCTTCATCGTGCAGCTCCCCCTGCCCAAGCACATCTCCGAACAGAAAGTGATTGAAACCATCGACTACCGCAAGGACGTGGACGGCTTCCACCCCATCAACGTGGGACGCCTCTCCATCGGCCTGCCCTGCTACGTGTCGGCCACACCGAACGGCATCCTCGAACTGCTGAAGCGCTATAACATCGACACGAAGGGCAAGAAATGCGTCATCCTGGGCCGCAGCAACATCGTGGGCAAGCCGATGGCCATGCTGATGATGCAGAAAGCCTGTCCGGGCGACGCCACCGTCACCGTATGCCACAGCCGCAGCCGCGACCTGGTGAAGGAATGCCAGGAGGCCGACATCATCATAGCCGCCATGGGCCAGCCCAACTTCGTGAAGGCCGAGATGGTAAAGGAAGGCGCCGTCGTGATTGACGTAGGCACCACCCGCGTGCCCGACGCCACCAAGAAATCGGGCTTCAAGCTGACGGGCGACGTGAAGTTCGACGAAGTGGCCCCCAAGTGTTCGTTCATCACTCCCGTGCCGGGCGGCGTAGGTCCCATGACCATCGTCTCGCTGATGAAGAACACCCTGCTGGCCGGCAAGAAAGCCGTGTACAACGACTGACCCACCTTCCAAACCCCGAAAGGCAATGAAGACGTGGGCGCTCCTTACCTTATTCCTTTATAGCGTAATCCTCTCCGCACAGGAGCGGATTACGCTGTTGTTTGTGGGCGACCTGATGCAGCATCAGGCGCAGATAGATGCCGCACGCACACCGCAGGGTACCTACGACTACACGCCCTGCTTCTCCCTCGTCGGCCCGCAGATACAGGCGGCCGACATCGCCGTCGGCAATCTGGAAGTAACGCTGGGCGGACGTCCCTACACGGGCTATCCCGCCTTCAGTGCCCCCGACGAATACCTCCATGCCATCCGCGATGCCGGCTTCGATGTCCTGCTCACCGCCAACAACCACTGCCTGGACCGCGGGCAGAAAGGGCTGGAGCGCACGCTCCACCTGCTCGACTCTCTGCAGATACCTTCGGCCGGGACCTATCGCGACTCCACCGACCGCCACCACCGCTATCCGCTGCTCCTGCAGAAGAAAGGTTTCCGCATCGCCCTGCTGAACTATACCTACGGCACCAACGGCCTGCGCGCCAAGGCTCCCAACCTGGTGAACTACCTGGACCGCCGCCAGATGCTGAAGGACATCCACACCGCCCGTGCCTGGCAGCCCGATGTCCTCATCGCCTGCCTGCACTGGGGCAACGAATACCAGCAACTGCCCAGCCGCGAACAGCAGGAACTGGCCGACTGGCTGTTTGCCCAGGGCGTGGACCACATCATCGGCAGCCATCCGCACGTGGTGCAACCCATGGAGGTGCGTACCGACAGCCTCAGCGGCGACCGCCATCTGCTGGTCTACTCCTTGGGAAACTACCTCTCCAACATGAGCGCCCGCCATACCGACGGCGGTGCCGTCGTCAGCCTGACACTGGAGAAAAGCCCGTCGGCCACTCCTACCCGCTCCCATACCCGCCTGGCGGAATGCAGCTACAGCCTGGTATGGACCGGCCGCCCCGCACTGACCGGCCGAAAGAACTTCGTGCTCTATCCTGTCAGCGTCCCGACAGACAGTCTGAGCACAGCAGCCCGTAACCGACTGAAAATCTTTACGGAAGACACACGCAAGCTGTTCAGCCGCTACAACAAGGGAATTACCGAAAAGACAAAATGAAGCGGGAAGAGAAAAAATATTTTCCGAAAGCTTTGCCAGTTCAAATATAATCCATATCTTTGCACCGCATTTAGGAAATGCACTAACATGGTGGCTGTAGTTCAGTTGGTTAGAGCGTCAGATTGTGGTTCTGAATGTCGAGGGTTCGAGTCCCTTCTGCCACCCGCAAATTAGTGGTAATCCTCATAAGCGAGAGCTTATGGGGATTTTCTTTTTTAAGAAGCTTCACCTTACTCCGCACAACAATGAAACAGGAATTGAAAGAAAACGGCGGACTGCCGGCCCATATTCTCTGGACCCTCGCCATCGTGGCAGGCGTCTCCGTTGCCAACATCTACTACAACCAGCCCCTGCTCAACCTGATACGGCAGGACTTGAACGTTTCCGAATTCCAGACCAACCTCATCGCCATGATCACGCAGGTGGGCTATGCGCTGGGACTGCTGCTCATCATCCCGCTGGGCGACCTCTATCCGCGCAAGAAAATCATTCTGGCCAACTTCGCCCTGCTCATCTGCTCCCTGCTGACGATGGCCGTCAGCAAGGACATCCATGTCATCTGGGCCGCGTCGCTGCTCACGGGTGTAGGTTCCATGATTCCCCAAATCTTCGTGCCCATCGCCTCCGTCTTCTCCCGCCCGGAGAACAAGGGGCGCAACGTGGGTATCGTCATCTCGGGTCTGCTGACGGGCATCCTGGCCTCACGCATGGTCAGCGGCTACGTCGGCGAACTGCTGGGCTGGCGCGAGATGTACTACATAGCCGCCGGCATGATGGTGGTGTGTGCCGTGGTGGTGCTCAAGGTGCTGCCCGACATCCGCCCCACCTTCAGCGGGCGGTATGCCGACCTGATGAAATCGCTTTTCCGGCTGGTGAGAGACTACCCCGAACTGCGCATCTATTCCATCCGCTCCGCCCTGGCCTTCGGCTCCATGCTGGGCATGTGGTCGTGCCTGGCCTTCAAGATGGGCGGCGCACCGTTCTATGCCGACAGCGACGTCATCGGCTTCCTGGGCCTGTGTGGCGTGGCCGGCGCCCTGACAGCCTCGTTCGTGGGCAGCTGGGTGAAGAAGGTGGGCGTACGCAACTTCAACTACATCGGGTGCGGGCTCATCCTCCTGTCCTGGTGCTGCTTCTACTTCGGGCAGAACAGCTTCGCCGCCATCGTGGCAGGCATCCTGCTGATAGACATCGGCATGCAGTGCATCCAGCTCAGCAACCAGACGAGCATCTTTCACCTCTGCCCTTCGGCCTCCAACCGCCTGAACACCATCTTCATGACCACTTACTTCATCGGCGGCTCGCTGGGCACCTTCCTGGCCGGCAGCTGTTGGGAGCTGTGGGGCTGGGGCGGCGTGTCGGCCGTCGCTTCCCTGCTGACACTGATTTCACTGGGCATCACGGTGGTGACGCAAAAGTAAAAAAACAATGGGACTGCATCAACAACATGACAGAATGGTTCGCATTCTCTCTTGTTTTTGATACAGCCCCACAAATGTATAGAAGTCGGGCAAAGCAATCAGTCACCTTCCTCGAGCTGGAAGACCGTTTCGACCGGCTGACCGAAGACTTTCGCTATCTTGAGTGCCAATACCGTAGAAGGAACATACTTCTTGGTCTCGATGGCATTGATGGTCTGGCGGCTCACTCCCACCGCCTCGGCCAGTTGTTGCTGCGTCATCTGATGGATGGCGCGCTGCACGCGCAAGGTATTATTCATGATTCTCCTTTCTGAAACGCCAAAGTTTCCAATGAAAAATGACGAGAAACAAAATCAATACGGTAAACATATTGAGACACATAAAATTGAGGTACGGAAAACCATAAATACAAAGGGTTCCGACAATCAGAATCAGATAGTTGCACACAACGGCCATCGTCCAGGCCTGCATGCGCAGATGGGCAATGCATTCGTCCTCATCCTTCTCACGCGAAAAGGAAGCCAGCAACAAACTAACAGCAAGACCGATCACAACAAGTTCGTCAAAACAATCCCTCATCCCTATTTGGGACAAGAAAGTATCCATCCACGATCCATTAGACAAGAGATAAAGACCTCCCAACTCAAAAGGAATGCCCAACCACAATCCTACTTTCTTGCAGGAGGGCGACAAAAGATAATCGGTTTTCATATCATAATGGTTTTAAAGATTACGATGCAAATATAAAGCAAACATTACAATAAAACAAGCATTCTTGATAAAAAGTAATGTTTACTTTACATTTATTCTGAATTTACCGAGTCTTTTCCCTCTGCACGCTTCAGACTCATCACCCCGACTTTATCTAGAAACACGCCCCGAGGTGTTGCCCTGCATGAGGCTTTCCACCTCTTCGACGGTCACCAGATTGAAGTCGCCATAGACGGTGTTCTTCAGAGCCGATGCCGCCAGGGCAAAATCAAGCCCCTTCTGCGCATCGTCGGGATAGGCCAGCAGGCCATAAATCAGGCCGCCCACAAAGGCATCGCCTGCCCCCACACGATCTACTTCGTGGTCGATGTCATAGATACCGGTATGATAGAACTGCCCGTCGGACAAGAGTACGGCGGCCAGCAGATTGTGGTTGGAGGTAATGGAATTGCGCAACTCCAGAAACATCTTCCGGCAGCGGGGTACACACTTGCTTACCTGACGCATAAAATCTTCGAAAGCCGGCAGGCTAGCTTCAAACGAACAGTCGAACGCCGTCGTTGCCTTGAAGCCGACAGGTTCCAGCCCCATAATTTCGCGATATTCGGGTTCGGCCGCAAAAAGCACGTCACTATACTGCACCAGCGGCATCATCACTTCGGCCGCCGTCCGCCCGTAGTTCCACAACTTCTTGCGGAAGTTCAGGTCGCACGAGATGGTGAGCCCCATGCGGTCGGCCACCTCCAATGCCTCGCGGCAGGCATCCGCCCCCTCCTGCGAAAGGGCTGCCGCAATGCCCGACCAGTGGAACCAACCGGCACCGTCGAACACCCGCTCCCAGTCGACCATCCCCGGCCGGATGGTAGCGAAAGCCGAATCCTCGCGGTCGTACACCACGTTGGAATTGCGGAACGCCGCTCCCGGTTCCAGAAAATAAATGCCCATGCGCTTGCCGCCAAACACAATGCCTTCCGTACCCAGCCCTCCGGCACGCAACGAAGCGATGCAGGCGCGGGCAATGGCGTTGTCGGGCAGGCGTGTCACAAACTCGGTGGGCACCCCGAAGTGGGCCAGCGAAAGAGCCACGTTCGCCTCACTGCCTCCATACGTCGCCATAAACTCGCCTGCCTGCGCAAAACGCTTGAAGCCGGGCGTCGTGAGCCGCAGCATCACTTCACCGAAGGTCACCACTTTCTTTCCATTGTTCAGATTCTTGCTTTCCATATCTATTCCTTTCTTTATGCAATCAGTCTTTTACCCTGCGAAAGTACAAAATAGAATGAAAAAAAGCAGGAGACAAACGATAAAAAAGTAAAATCAAGCAGGAAACAGAAAGCATAAATATTCAATAAACGAAGATAAAAGTACAAACAAATGAAAAATTAGCCTCATTTTTATGCATAACAGACTACGGTATGAAAGAATATCCATAAAAATGTCGTACCTTTGCGGCCGAAACAAAAAACTGAACAAATCACATGGATTCTACAAAAAAGATTCCCTCTCCCCTTGTCTCCCTTCTGCCTATCGCGTTGCTGGCAGGAATGTTGTTTGCCACCATCAGCACCTTCGGAAGCGATGCCCTGAGCGGGGGCAGCCAGATTTCCCTGCTGGTTACCACCTCCTGCTGTGTCCTCATCGGCATGGCCTTCTACCGCATTCCGTGGAAAGACTTCGAACTGGCCATCACGAACAACATAGCAGGCGTGTCTACCGCCCTGCTCATCCTGCTCATCATCGGTGCCCTGAGCGGCATCTGGATGGTCAGCGGCGTGGTGCCCACCTTAATATATTATGGGATGCAGATTATCCATCCCGACTTCTTCCTGGCCTCGACCTGCCTCATCTGTGCCCTCGTGTCGGTGATGACGGGCAGCTCGTGGACAACCATTGCCACCATCGGCATCGCCCTGATGGGCATCGGCAAGGCACAGGGCTTCCACGAAGGCTGGATAGCCGGAGCCATCATCTCGGGGGCCTACTTCGGCGACAAGGTTTCTCCCCTGTCGGACACGACCATCCTGGCATCGTCGGTCACGGATACTCCACTCTTCACCCACATCCGCTACATGATGATTACCACCGTTCCCTCGCTGCTCATTGCCGTCATCCTGTTCACCGTCATGGGACTGACCCACGACGGAGGCAGCACCGCGCAAGAGATGAATGCCTTTGCCGCCACCTTGGAAGGCAAGTTCAACATCACTCCCTGGCTGCTGCTCGTACCAGTGGTGACGGGCATCCTGATTGCCCGCAAGGTACCCTCGGTAGTCACACTGGCCATTTCGACCGTTCTGGCCTGCGTGGCCGCCCTCATCTTCCAGCCCGACCTGCTGCGTGAAGTGGCCGGTGAAGGCGGCGGTCTGTTCAAAGGTACCATGATGACCTGCTACGGCAGCACCAGCCTACAGACCGACAACCCCATCCTGACCGAGCTGGTGGCGACGCGTGGCATGGCGGGCATGATGAACACCGTGTGGCTCATCCTCTGCGCCATGTGCTTCGGCGGCGCCATGACGGCCGGCGGCATGCTGGGCAGCATCACGTCCGTATGCGTGCGTTTCATCAAGAACCGCGTCAGCACCGTAGCCTCGACGGTCTTCTCGGGCCTCTTCCTGAACATCACCACGGCCGACCAGTACATCAGCATCATCCTGCTGGGCAACATGTTCGGCGACATCTACAAGAGGCAAGGCTACGAAAGCCGCCTGCTGAGCCGCACCACCGAAGATGCGGTCACCGTCACCTCCGTCCTGATCCCTTGGAACACGTGCGGCCTGACGCAGGCCACCATCCTGAGTGTACCCACACTGACCTACCTGCCGTTCTGCTTCTTCAACCTCATCAGCCCGTTGATGAGTATCCTGGTAGCCGCCACTGGCTATAAGATAGTGAAGACTGTTTCTCAACCTGTACAACCTCAGAAGTAAGAAAAAAGCTGTATCAACATGAAAAAGTATTATCAGGACGACAAAACGTCAGTACTTTTTCATGTTGATGCAGCCTCGTATAGCCCACAGGCTCAAATTCAAGAAGAACAGGGCTCCTGCTTCTCTTCTTATTTATTTATGATTCGAGAAGAATTTCTCAAAGAACAGAATCTGGTAGTCGATGGAATTGTTCCAATAGGCACTGTTGTGCACACCCGGACGGGTAATGAAGTCATGGTCGATGCCCCGGCCCAACAGACGCTTGTGCAGGTCCTTGTTCACTTCCAGGAAGAAATCGCTCTCACCGCAATCGAAAATGATGGCCAGGTCGCCGTTCTGAATTTTGTCTATCTGGTTGATGACCGTATGCTCATCCCAACGTTTCTTGTTGGCGGCAAATTCGCCCAACTGCTTGCTCATCTCCCAGTTCTGCGGGAAAGGCCGGATGTCAACACCACCGCTGGTGCTACCTGCCGCACCAAACACGTCCTTGTGCCGGAAGGCATTCCACAGGGCACCGTGACCGCCCATGCTCAGGCCCGTAATGGCCCGTCCCTGCCGCGAGGCCACCGTCTGATAATGACGGTCGGTATACTCTATCAGCTCGGAAGAGACAAACGTCTCGTAGCGGTAGGCCGGATTCAGCGGACTGTCCCAATACCAACTGTTCTTTCCGTCGGGGCAAACAAAAATAATGCCCTTCTCGTCGGCAATGCGAGGCAATTCCGGCTTTATCGTAATCCACGATTTGGCTTCCCCGCCATATCCGTGCAGCAGATAAATTACAGGACAGGCCTGTGCCTGTCCGCCCAACGCCTTGTCGGGCACTACATAAACTACTTTGACACCCTTGTTCATGGCACGGCTCTCAACCATCACAGTATCTACCTGTGCCGCCCGCATTCCCATTGCCACAAAAATCAACAGGATACCGGCCAAAATGCTCTTGTTTTTCATCATTTCTTAATGTTCTAATACTAAAAAACGGATTATTTGCTCCAAATTTACTATGTTTGCAGCAGAAACACTTCAACTATTATATGGAATTTATCATCATTCTACTTTTATTAGTATTGAACGGCATCTTTGCCATGTACGAAATCGCACTCGTTTCCTCCAGCAAGGCACGTCTGGAAACCCTGGTCGGTAAGGGGAACAAACGGGCCAAAGGAGTGCTGAAGCAACTGGAAGAACCCGAAGAATTTCTTTCCACCATCCAGATAGGCATCACGCTCATCGGCATCGTTTCGGGTGCCTACGGAGGTGCCAACATTGCCGACGACCTGGTGCCCCTGTTTGCCTTGATACCGGGGGCAGAGCCCTATGCCGCCAATTTGGCCATGGTGACCACCGTCGCCCTCATCACCTACCTGTCGCTGATTATCGGCGAGCTGGTTCCGAAGACCATTGCCATGAGCAATCCCGAAAAGTGGGCCACGCGCCTCAGCCCGTTCATGATTGTCCTCAATAAAGTATCCTACCCCTTTGTCCGCCTGCTCAGCGCTTCTACCCGGCTGACCAACCGCCTTCTTGGCATGGAAAGCAACGAAGAACGGCAGATGACGCAGGACGAACTGAAGATGATACTCCACCAGAGTTCCGAACAAGGTGTCATCGACAAGGAAGAAACCGAAATGCTGAAGGATGTATTCCGCTTCTCGGACAAGCGGGCCAACGACCTGATGACCTACCGCCGCGACATCGTGGTGCTGCACCCCACAGACACCCCCGAACAGGTGTTGAACACCATCCGTGAGCAGCACTTCAGCAAGTACCTTCTAGCAGATAAAAGCCTGGACGAAATCATCGGCGTAGTGTCGGTCAAGGATATCATTCTGATGATGGGCAACACGGAGCACCGCTTCGACCTGCGCAGCATCGCCCGTCCGGCCCAGTTCATTCCCGAAAGCCTGTATGCCAAAAAGGTATTGGAAATCTTCAAGAAGAACAAGAACAAATTCGGTGTGGTGGTCGACGAATACGGCAACACGCAAGGCATCATCACCCTGCACGACCTGACCGAAAGCATCTTTGGCGACATTCTGGAGGAGAACGAAACGGAAGAGCAGGACATCGTGATGCGCCAAGACGGTTCAATGCTGGTAGAAGCCTCCATGAGTCTGGACGACTTCATGGAAGCCATGGGCATATTGGACTACGACGACCTGAAGGAAGAGGACTTTACTACCCTGAGCGGTCTAGCCATGTTTCTCGTGGGACGGGTACCGAAAGCCGGCGACCTCTTCAGCTACAAGAACCTCCATTTCGAAATTGTGGATATGGACCGTGGTCGGGTGGACAAACTGCTGGTCACCAAAGACAAGGAGGAAGAGGAAAAGGAGGACTGATGATTCTCCACCCTTCAGACAGAGATAAAACAAGGGCGGCCCGAAATTCGGACCGCCCTTGTTAATGTTCTATCTAATATATATTATCTTCTTATTTCTTGGCAGGTGAAGAATAACGTGCATTCAAGCCTTCCAGAATTTCCTTCGTAATGTTGTAGACACTGTCGGCATACAGCAGGTTATCAAAACCGGTATTGCTGATGATCATGCTATAACCCTTGGTCTTGTTGTATTCCTTCAGGAAGGAATTGATGGAGTCGCGCAGCTGCAAGCTGTTCTTCTCGTTTTCGCTCATCAGCTCGGACTGCAGCTTGTTGCTCAATGCCTGCAAATCCTGCTCCAACTTGGCGATGCGGTTGTATTCCTGCTGGGCTCTTTCCTGCGAAAGATAAGCGTTGTTCTGATATTTGGTCTGGAATTCCTGCTTCTGCTTGTCCAGTTCAGCAGCTTTCTGGTTCAGAGTCAGGCGCACATTCTCGCTCTTCTTTACCATAGCTTCGTTCAAATCGATGCAGAAGTTGTATTTGGCCAACAGCGTATCTATCTCTACATAAGCAATCTTCATGCCTGACAGGCCAGCCTGGGCAGGAGCATTTGCCGATTGATTGTTTGTATTGCCGGCACATTGGGAAAACAAAGCGACAAAGGCCAAAGCAGCCAGACCATTCAGGAAGTAATTTAATCTCTTCATAATTCTGAGTACAATATTATTTTTTAATTAATTAGTTCACACTTTCATTCAAGGCTTTCTCCAGTTCGTCTACAGAAAAGCGAGGCTTCTTTTGAGCTTCCCGGTCCTGCGACTGCACGCAGCCGATGCCTTTTTTCCGGAGAGCCTTGTTGCCGCTGACATGCCCGTTGGGGAACTTGCCGCCTTTCACAAAAAAGACCTTTACACCCAATAAGAGCACACAAATAGCAACTATTAACAAAGTTATCAAGATAGTCTCAAGCATTTCCATTAATTTTGTGGGTGCAAATATAGGGCTTTGCAAGGACTATGCCACCGTTTTTACCCTAAAAAAAGAGAAAGGAACGGTCAATCGGTTATCAATTTAACCATATTTAGCACTACATATTCCATGCTTAAAGCCAGTTAAACAGACAGGTCCGCAAGGACCTGCAGCAGCATTTCATACAAAAACGATATCATATGGAAAAGAAAGATTTGAAACCTGCCGGCGTTTTCCACTATTTCGAGGAAATCTGCCAAGTGCCGCGCCCTTCCAAACACGAAGAGAAGATCGTGGCCTACCTGAAGGAATTCGGTAAAAAGCACCACCTGGAAACCCTGTCGGACGAAGTGGGCAACGTACTGATCAAGAAGCCCGCCACTCCGGGTATGGAAAACCGCAAGACCGTTGTCCTGCAATCGCATGTCGACATGGTCTGCGAAAAGAACAACGACGTGCAGCACGACTTCATGAACGATCCCATTCAGACGGAAGTGGACGGGGAATGGCTGAAAGCCAAAGGCACAACACTGGGAGCCGATAACGGCATCGGCGTAGCCACCGAACTGGCTATTCTGGCCGACGACACCATTGAGCACGGTCCGCTGGAATGCCTGTTCACCATCGACGAAGAAACGGGACTGACCGGAGCCTTTGCGTTGAAAGAAGGATTCATGAACGGCGACATCCTGCTGAACCTCGACTCCGAAGACGAAGGCGAACTCTTCATCGGCTGTGCCGGCGGCGTGGACTCCGTAGCCGAGTTCAAGTATCAGGAAACCGACGTCCCTGCCGGATACTTCTGCTGCAAGATTCAGGTGAAAGGACTGAAAGGCGGACACTCGGGTGGCGACATCCACCTGGGACTGGGCAATGCCAACAAGATTCTGAACCGCTTCCTCAGCCAGGCTGCTGCCAAGTACGACCTCTATCTGTGCGAAATTGAGGGAGGAAACCTGCGCAACGCCATTGCCCGCGAGGCACATGCCGTCATCGCCATCCCCGAAGCCGACAAACATGCCCTGCGCAGTGACCTGAACGTATTTACAGCCGAGGTACAGGCTGAATACAACGTCGTTGACCCCGACCTGCAACTGATTATGGAATCGGAGAACTTCCGCCCCAAAGCCATCGACCGCGACACGACCCGCCGACTGCTTCAGGCCCTCTATGCCTGCCCGCACGGCGTATTTGCCATGAGCCAGGACATTCCCGGATTGGTAGAGACATCCACTAACCTGGCCTCCGTCAAGATGAAACCGGACCACATCATCCGCATCGAGACCAGCCAACGCAGCTCGACCGCCTCGTCCAAGCAGGACATTGCCAACATGGTGCGCACCGTCTTCGAAATGGCCGGTGCCCACGTCACCTTCGGCGACGGCTATCCGGGCTGGAAACCCAATCCGCACTCCGAAATTCTGGAAGTGGCCACCGCTTCCTACAAACGTCTGTTCGGCACAGAAGCGAAAGTCAAGGCCATCCATGCCGGACTGGAATGCGGTCTGTTCCTCGACAAATATCCGTCACTCGACATGATTTCGTTCGGTCCCACCCTGCAAGGCGTGCACTCGCCCGACGAACGCATGCTGATACCCACCGTCCAGAAGTTCTGGGACCACCTGCTGGATATTCTGAAAAATATTCCGGTCAAATAAACGGGTAAGGGACAACGAATGACACCCCACAGACGGAGATACAGAGAAGAATGGAAAGGTCGTCAGACCCTTCTGTTCTTCTGTATCTCCGTTTTCTTTTCTTTCTACCCTTCCATATCCTCTGTACAGGCGCAAGACACACTGGCCTTCCGTGTCGTCAGCTACAACGTGGAAAACCTGTTCGACACACGGCACGACTCCTTGAAAAACGACTACGAGTTTCTGCCCGAATCTACCCGCCACTGGAACTATCCGAAATACCGGAAGAAACTGGACGACATTGGCCGTACCCTCATTGCCGTTGGCGGATGGACCCCTCCTGCACTCGTAGCCCTGTGTGAAGTGGAAAATGACAGTGTACTACGCGACCTGACCCGCTACTCCGTCTTACGCGAAGCCGGTTACCGATACGTTATGACCCACTCCAGAGATGAACGGGGCATCGATGTAGCCCTGCTCTACCAGCGGGGATTGTTCAAACTGCTTTCCTGTCACAGCATCACCGTGAGCAAACCACGCCCGTCCGACCGCCCCACACGCGACATACTGCATGCCAGCGGCCTGCTGCTGAACGGCGACACGCTGGACGTATTGGTCGCCCACTTCCCTTCCCGCTCCGGCGGCGCCAAGGAAAGCGAGCCCTACAGACTGATGGCCGCCCACCAACTGAAACGGACCGCAGACAGCCTCATAGCCCGACGCCGCTATCCGCAGCTGCTGATTATGGGCGACTTCAACGACTACCCCCACAACCGTTCCGTCCAAAAAATATTACAGGCCAATGCACCCCAGCCGGGAGAATCAATCTCCTCCCGACGTCTCTACCATCTGCTTGCCCGCAAAGCCCGGACACAAAAATCGTTCGGCAGCTACAAGTATCAGGGAGAATGGGGACTGCTGGACCACCTCATCGTATCGGGCAACCTGCTGCAAACAGATGCCCCTCTGTCCACATCCGAAGCCCATGCCGACGTGGCCCGTCTACCCTTCCTCCTGACCGAAGACAGGAAGTTCGGCGGACGGCAGCCTTTCCGTACATATCTTGGACCTCGCTACCTGGGAGGCATTAGCGACCACTTGCCTGTATGGGTAGAATTCCGGTTAATTTACTAACTAATTCTGCCCTAACAGGGAGTGAAAAATTAATCATACAGATACACAAATCCGTCAATCTGCTCACCTGCACCCTAAATTCACACTTGCCCCGTTGTAGTTATCGAATAATTTTGCGAATATTGCACAAACAATTATCCACAAAGTCTCATGAAACACACCATTCTGATTCTGGCATTCCTCTTAGGAACCGTACCTGCATTTGCTCAAAATCTGATTGAAATAGGAAAAGGCTACAGCTCCACATCGGTCAACACGACCATTTTCCGCAACAGTTCATTAGCCACTTTCAACGGCCACCAATACACCGCCTATTACGATGGCGACGGCTATCTGGTCGTCGGGAAACGCCCACTGGACTCCAACCATTGGGAACTTCTCCGCTCGTCCTACAAAGGAAATGTGGCCGATGCCCACAACGTCATCAGCCTCATGGTAGACGGCGACGGCTATCTGCACGTTGCCTTCGACCACCACGGACAACCGCTGAACTACTGCCGCAGTACGGCACCCGAATCGCTTACTTTAGGAAAAAAGGAACCGATGACCGGTCGTGACGAAGCGGACGTCACCTATCCGGAATTCTACCGCCTTTCCAACGGCGATCTGCTCTTTGCCTACCGGTCGGGAGCTTCCGGCCGGGGAAACCTTGTCTTGAACCGCTATGACCTGAAACAACGTAGCTGGAAACGGGTACAGGACATCCTCATCGACGGCGAAGGCGAACGCAATGCCTACTGGCAGCTGTATGTCGACGCCAAAGACGTCATCCACGTTTCATGGGTATGGCGGGAATCGTGGCTGGTGGAGACCAATCACGACCTGTGTTACGCCTGCTCGTCGGACGGCGGAAAGACTTGGCACAAGTCCGACGGCGAGGTCTATGACCTGCCCATCCGCCAGGACAATGCCGAATATGCCTGCCGCATCCCCCAGAACAGCGAACTTATCAACCAGACCAGCATGAGTGCCGATGCGGAGGGACATCCGTACATCGTCACCTACTGGCGCGATGCCGACAGCGACGTTCCCCAATACCGCCTGGTGTGGCACGACGGAACAGCCTGGCACAACCGCCTCATCATGCGCCGTACCCTGCCCTTTTCCCTGAAAGGAGGAGGCACCAAGATGATTCCCATCTCCCGTCCCCGCATCGCCGTAGACAAGGGGCGCGCCTACTTTGTCTTCCGCGATGCAGAACGGAACAGCAAAGTTTCCATGGCCTATACTCCCGACATACTCAACGGTGAATGGCAAGTGACGGATCTCACGGACTTTTCAGTGGACGCCTGGGAACCCAGCCTTGATACAGAGCTGTGGAAACAACGGCAACAACTCCACATCTTCGTACAGGAGACCCATCAGGGCGACGGAGAGAAACAGGTGACTTCTGCCCCCACTCCCGTCTATGTACTCGAAATCAATACCGAAAAATAACTTATAAACAAAAAACATGAACAAGATTCTTAAAACCCTTGCAGCCTGTGCCATCGCGATTCTACCGGCTGCGACATTTGCCAAGACATCCGAAGCCGACCAGGTACGGAAGATGATTGACAAAGTGAACCAACACTGGCAGGCCGAGAACAAGCCGGAAGTACGTTCCTTCTGGGACAACGCCGCCTACCACACCGGCAACATGGAAGCCTACTTCCTGACCGGCAATGAGGATTACCGCGCCTACTCCGAAGCATGGGCCAGACACAACGAATGGAAAGGAGCCAAAAGCAACGACCGCTCCCAATGGAAGTATTCCTATGGTGAGTCAGACGAATATGTGCTGTTCGGCGACTACCAAATCTGCTTCCAGACGTATGCCGACCTCTACAACCTGGCCCCCGAAGATTACAAGATCAGACGGGCCCGCGAAGTCATGGAGTATCAGATGAGTACTCCGAACAACGACTACTGGTGGTGGAGCGACGGACTTTACATGGTGATGCCCGTCATGACGAAACTCTACAAAATCACCCATAACTCCCTCTATCTGGACAAATTGTACGAGTACATCACCTATTCCGACCAGATAATGTTTGACCCGGAAGAGAACCTCTACTACCGCGACGCCAAATATGTCTACCCCAAGCACAAAAGCGTCAACGGGAAGAAGGACTTCTGGGCCCGCGGCGACGGATGGGTGCTGGCCGGCCTGGCCAAGGTACTGAAAGACCTGCCCGCCGACTGCAAGTACCGCCCCTTCTTCGTGGAGAAATTCCAGAAAATGGCCAAGGCCGTGGCCGCCATCCAGCAGCCCGAAGGCTACTGGACCCGCAGCATGATGGATCCCGAACATGCTCCCGGCCCTGAAACAAGCGGCACCGCCTTCTTCACCTACGGCATCCTGTGGGGCATCAACAACGGCTATCTGGACGAAGCCGAATTCCTGCCCGTAGTCAACAAGGCCTGGACATACCTGTCGAAAACCGCTCTCCAGAAGAACGGAGCCGTAGGCTATGTCCAGCCCATCGGCGAGAAGGCCATTCCCGGACAGGTAGTCGACGCCAACTCCACGGCCAACTTCGGTGTAGGTGCCTTCCTGCTGGCTGCCTGCGAGTATGTACGTTACCTGGAAGCCCCCAAGACGGAGGATCGTGCCTACTGGTGTGACCTGGCCTACAAGATGGCAGCTCCTATCCTGAGCAACATGGCTAAAGGGGAACTGCAGAAGAACATGATTGTAGAAGTAAGCCCCACGTGGGACGGACGCGACAAGAAAGTGACCTACATGGAAGCCTTCGGACGCCTGATGGCAGGCATTGCACCGTGGCTGACCCTGCCCGATGACCAGACAGAAGAAGGAGCCATGCGCAAGCAGCTGCGCGAATGGGCCCTGAAGAGCTATGCCAACGCCGTCGACCCGCAAAGCCCCGACTACCTGCTGTGGCGCAAGGAAGGTCAGCCGCTGGTAGACGCCGCCTACATTGCCGAGAGTTTTCTTCGTGCCTTCGACCAGTTGTGGGAACCGCTCGACGATACCACCAAGCAACGGTATATCGAAGAGTTTACCCTGCTGCGCCGCATCGACCCTCCCTATACCAACTGGCTGCTGTTCTCCTCGACCATCGAAAGTTTCCTGGCCAAGGCCGGAGCGCCCTATGATGCCTACCGCATCAACTCGGCCATTCGAAAAGTGGAAGAATGGTACACAGGCGACGGCTGGTACTCGGACGGACCGGCCTTTGCCTTCGACTATTACAGCAGTTTCGTATTCCATCCCATGTATCTGGAAACCCTCCAAGCCATGAAGGATGTCAAAGCTTACACGCGCATACATTATTCCAAGTATTACGACCGCGCCCTGCACCGTGCCCAGAAATACAGCCTGATATTGGAACGTTTCATCTCGCCCGAAGGCACCTTCCCCGTATTCGGCCGCTCCATCCCTTACCGCATGGCTACCATGCAGCCACTGGCGCTGATGGCCTGGTATCAGGAACTTCCTGCCGGCGTGACCAACGCCCAGGTACGTTGTGCCCTCACCGCCGTTATGAAACGCATGTTTGCCAGCGGCAACAACTTCAACGAAGGCGGCTACCTGACCATCGGGTTCAGCGGACGCCAGCCCAACATTGCCGACTGGTATACCAACAACGGCAGCCTGTACATGACCTCCCTCGCCTTCCTGCCTCTGGGACTGCCTGCCAGCCACCCGTTCTGGACCGATGCCCCGCAAGACTGGACCAGCAAACGTGCCTGGAACGAACAACCCTTCCCCAAGGACCACCAGTGGAAGGATGAAATCCGTACATGGGATTTGTTCTGATAATAACAGCATGTAAGGAGGCACCACGGTGCATCCGACCCTTCAGGCACGGATGATACGGATAAATTGTCATCCGTGCCTGAAATATAATATATCAACCCCGGCTCTTCTGCTTCAGGTATTCGGAAGGAGCCATACCATACTCATCCTTGAAGCACTGCCTGAAATAAGCTACGCTGCTGAATCCTGCCAAATCGGAAATTTCCGCAATGCTGCACTCTCCGCTCATCAGGAGGTCCACACTCTTCTTCAGCTTCACCTTACGAACAAATTCGTTGACCGACATGTCTGTCAGACACTTTATCTTACGATAGAGTGTCGAATGGCTCATGCACATCTTATCGGCAATAAAGGCCACGTCTATCTTCTCCATACTGAGGTTGCTCTCGATGATACGGTTCACCTTGTCGAGGAACTCACGGTCGAGCTTGTTAATTGTATGGTTTCCTTCACCCAGATCTTTCAGAGCCTCTTGCGTGGAAGTCCCCACCGACGACACTGTCTTGGCTGCGATCAGTCCGGCCAGCTTCCTCCTGCCAGCCAACAGATTTTCAATTCGCCTACCCAGCAGACGGGCACTGAAAGGCTTGGCAATAAACGAATCGGCCCCTACAGCATAGCCTTCCTCGCGGTCTTGCATGCTATCCTTGGCCGTCAGCAATATCACAGGGATATGGCTGGTACGCATATTTTGTTTTACCCGCTTGCAGAAAGCGATGCCGTCCATGATGGGCATCATGATGTCGCTCACGATGACACTCGGCGTACGCACTTTGGCGATATCCCATCCCTCCTTACCGTTGGAGGCCGTAAGCACTTCATAGGAATCTTCAAACGCACTCCGGATATATTCGCGAATGTCGTTGTTGTCTTCCACCACCAACAGAACAGGACGGGCATCCTCCCCTTCGGCAACCGATTCTTTGGCATCGGACTCGGATGTCTGTGTCCGGGCAGCCTCCTTGTGTTGGGCATGGGGATAGGTATTATCCGTCAGCAGACTGAAGGTAAAGCAACTGCCCTCATTCAACGTACTTTCCACGGCAATCTTCGCCTCGTGCAGATCGGCCAATGACTTCACCAACGCCAGCCCAATGCCGGTACCCGATGCCTGATGCTTGCCTTCGGCCTGATAATAGCGGTCGAAGATATGAGGTATCGACTCGGGGTCGATACCAAACCCGGTATCTTTCACCTTGATCTCGGTATATCTTTGTCCTGCCTCTTCACGACCGGAAAGCGACAGGGTGATGACACCTTCCGGCGTATACTTCATGGCATTGGACATCAGGTTGTTCACAATGACCCGAACCATTTCCGGATCGAAATAAAGTTCCGTCTCTTCCGTTTCAATCTTTACTTCGATATCCACCCGGCTGTTCTGGTTCAGCTCCTTGAATCCCAATCCGATTTCCTTTACCAACTTGGCGATATTACCTTTCTCTATCAACAGTTTCCGGTTCTGGGTTTCAGTCTTGCGGAACTCCAAAATCTGGTTGATGAGTGCCAGCAGCCTGTTGGCATTGCTGTGTATGATGCCGATACGCTCGGCGTGTTTCTGCGACAGTGACTTGTCGGCCAGCAAGTCTTCCAACGGACCGATGATCAGCGTCAGCGGCGTGCGGAGCTCGTGCGTAATGTTGGTATAGAAACGGAGACGTTCGGCATTGAGCTTCTCACCGTTCTCCAGTTGCTGGTGTTCCAGGCTGAGCTTATTCTCCAGGTCGAGTTTGTGTTTGTAGGAACGAAGAATGAAGAACAGCAACAGACAGCCGGCCACTGCATAGAACAGTTTGGCATACCAGGTCAGCCACAGCGGCGGCTCAATGACCAACGCCAACGAAGCGATATTTTCGTCACTCCAGTTCTGATTCCTCACCCTCGCATTCACCTTGAAGGTATAGCTTCCATAAGGCAGATTCCGGAACGTCACCTGATTCTCGCCGTGCGTGTTGTACCAGGAGTCATTCAAACCCTCCATCTGATAGATGTATTCCACTTGCCCGGCCCGGGAAAAATCGGTCACATTAAAACCAATCCGCAGGTTGTTGTTCTTGTAGGAAAGCTTGATTCTGTTCTTGACAATGGGCACCGTCACCTCGGCATATTCCGGCCTGAGGTCTCCTGTCATACTCCGACACTCGGTGAAAACTACCGGCGCGACCTCCCCGTCGTCGTCAAGGGTCGCCGGATTGAAATAGCATACACCATTCTGTGAACCAAAGTAAATTGTGCCGTCGTCCGAACGGCAGACCGAACCGTCCATGAAGTCGCCACGCGGGACCCCGTCATGAAAATTGTAATTCCTAAATATTCCATTCACTGTTTCAAGGCAGGAAATTCCGTTGTTCGTACTGAACCAGATGTTTCCTTTCTCATCCTCCTGGATGGCCCTGATGTAACCGTTCTCAATGCCGTCCTTTTCCGAAAAGACACGGAAAGCATTCGGTTCGTCGGTCCGTTCAAAGAAGACAAGGCCGTTGCGAGTTGCAGCCCAGATGGTTCCGCTCTGACTCATGAACAGATGGGAAACGGCATTCGAGGGCATACCGTTGTCAGTCGTCAAGCTGTAGACCAGATTGTCGTGACGGTTCAATATCTGGATACCCTTTCCGAAAGTACCAATCCACAATTTACCCTGCCGGTCGCGCAGGATGCTATGTACCATGTTGTCGGGCAACTGATTGTTGATGCTGTCCTCGCAAACAAACCGTCCGTCTGCATAGCTGAACACACCGCTCTCCGTACCGATCCACATCTTTCCGTCGGCGTCTTCATAGAAACATCGGACGTCAAGATTGGAGTAATTGCCGCCTATCCGATTCATCTGTTTGGACCGCCAGTCATACATTGTTATACCGTCCAGGTACATCCCCAGCCACAAGTCACCGGAACGGTCTCTATAAATGACATTGACATGGGTATTCCTCTTTACTGCTTCAGGAGCCAACAATCTCTCCATCCGGTTCTGGTCGAATACTGCTATCTCGTTTTCACCACCCAGCCACAAACAGCCATCTCTGTCTACATTGATACCCCACACCTGCTTATTCATGAACTCACCGTAACGCTTCATCTGATAGGGCAACGTACTGAACAGCGGTTGCTGATGACTGATGACGTCTACACCGCCCCGATAGTTACCTATCCAGATGTTTCCAAACGAGTCCTCGAACACACAACGGGCGTTGGGTGACGACAAACCATGGATGTCGTTCGTCACTACAATGTTGCGGAACTGCACCTGCTCAGGACGGATAAAGGAGTTCTGGCGCAGATCGAGAATACTCACTCCACCCATATTGGTACAGACCCAAAGATTGCCGTCGCGTGTCTGGCTGATGTCATATACCTGATTGGACAAAAGAGAATTTGGACTGCCTGGCTGATTACGGAAGGTCGTAAACTCTTTCGTTACCGGATTGAACAGGGACAGGCCGTTCTCCGTACCGATCCATATCCGTTCCGCACTGTCCATCAAAATGGCATGGACCGTATTGCTCGGAATGCTCATGGGATTGTCGGAAGAATGGCGGAAATTCTCACAAGTCCGTGTCTTCAAATCGATGATACTAAGACCGTCATTCACGTGTCCCACATAGAGATGACCTTTTCCGTCATCGCACGAAGTCCAGTTACGGCCAACCAATCCCTTCACATTGGACGTATTGAAACTTTCTATTTTCTTCGTCTTGCGATCGTAGCGGTCAATGCCCAGGTGATAGTGGGTAATCCAGATGCTGCCGTCGGCTGCCATTTTCAAGTCGGTCACGTCGTTTGTAATCAGTCCGTTCCGTATATCCAGCGTCTCAAACTCCTGCGTGTCCACGTGAAAGATACTGATGCCGTCGCGTTGCGTCCCCACCCATATCGTATTGTCCTCGGGTACGGAAAGCAAAGTATTGTGTTCGTTCCCACTGATGTGCGAATTGTTGCGGTTGTAGACCGTAAAGTGTTTGCCGTCGAACTTGTTCAAACCAGCCTCGGTAGCAATCCAAACGCATCCCTGCCTGTCTTGCGTGATATCCACCACATAATTGTTGGACAAGCCCTGCTCCACCCCCATCCTTTTCAGAATCAGATTATCCTGAAGTGCACGTACAGTCACAGGGAAGCACGAAATCAATACAAGGAACGATATAAGATAGCCGGTTTTCTTCATCATTGTATTAAACAGATTAATTGTACCCAGCAAAAATAATGAAATAAGCCGAATGAAACAGATTTTGCAAGTATTTTTCTACCTAATTTTCATCAAAAAGCATAAAACCCTGCACACAGACTTTTCAGGGTGAAAGGAAGCATGAAACGTTGATTTCACAGCAATTCTTTGGATTCCAACAATCTATCAAAATAGTGAAAGCGTGAAGCCATCTTTCAGAAAACAAGAATTCAGCAGAAAAGAAATATAGAGCTGACCTGAACAAGCTTTCACCTTCGTCAACATTCCTACGAATGCCCGACAACCGAAAACGGCCATTCCTGCAGCATAACTATGGACTTGAGCCGCATAACTATGAACTTGAGCGATGTAACTATGAACTTTAGAAACGGCATCTTGACGAAAAAAACGATGTTTTCCAACGAAAAATTAGATGTTCATGCCTATCGAGTATATGTTCTGATTACAAAACATACACATCCTGCCCACAAAACATATACATCCCGCTCACAGAATATGCACATTTTGTCCACAAAATATGCGCTCCCAATACAGAAGCACCTGTTTACACCCTTCTTTCTATCGCATCTTCAAGTCTTCGCAAATGTTAAAAACTACCAATAAAAAACAAATCACACAGGATAGAATAAAACGTCATTTGACATCTTTGAACAATTTTTCTATCCCATCTGCTTATTTCTTATAATACCTTTTTCTTTTCAAACGTCTACTTTTGACAGCGATTTAATTCTCACACAATTTTTAATTAAAATAAAATTAATGATGAAATCTAATTCTTGCAAAAACAATCGACGAGCCATGATGGCTCTGCTTCTTTGCACAGGATTCATTGCCATGCACCCCTTGGCAATGTCAGCTAAAGAAGAAGTTTCATCACTGAACGTGGTGCAACAGCAAAAATTCGTGAACGGTGTTATCAAGGACTCTACCGGAGAACCTGTCATCGGTGCCAACATCCGTGAAAAGGACAATCCCACCAACGGTACCATTACAGACTTGGACGGTAAATTCAGTTTGTCCGTGGCCAAAGCTACCAAACTGGAAATTTCGTTCATCGGCTACAAGACTGTCGTTGTAGACGCCGTACCCGGAAAGTCGATTGACGTTGTATTGGAAGACGACACCGAAATGCTTCAGGAAGTAGTGGTTGTCGGTTATGGTACGATGCGTAAAAAGGACTTGACCGGTTCGGTTGTACAGATCAACGCCAACAAGGTAGCCGACCAGAACCCGACTTCTGTTCAGGACGTATTGCGTGGCACACCGGGTCTGCAAATCGGTTACGATGCTTCGGCCAAAGGTAGTGACGCTTCCATCCAGTTGCGTGGTCAGAACTCCTTGGGAACCAACGCCAGCCCGATGATCGTATTGGACGGTATGGCCTTCTACGGTGAACTTTCTGAAATCAATCCCGATGACATCGCCCAGATCGATGTATTGAAAGATGCCTCTTCTGCCGCCATCTACGGTGCCAAGGCTGCTGCCGGTGTTATCATCATCACGACCAAGAAAGGTAAGCAGGGCAAACCTATTATTAATGTAGGTGCCAATCTCTCCGTTGCCAGCAAATCGGATTACCGCGACTACTTTGATGCAGCCGGCTATCTGCAGTTCCATCAGGATTGGCGTAAGATGTATTACACGTACGGACAAGGCGAAGACGGTCTATACGACTACTACCAGGCCAAAGACGGTAATGGTAACCTGCTGTATCCCGAAGGTTATTACGACGATCCCCGTACCATGACGGCTGCCGAACAAAGTGCTTGGGCATCCAACATTGGTGTCAGCGGTATCGGTCTCAGCGAAGGAGAATCAGCTCTCAGCTTGTTCGCCCGTCGTCTGGAATTCAATAACTCCCCGCTGATGATGCAGAACTTCCTGAACGGACGCATGGTAGACTGGAACGACGCAACGTTCCGTACCGGTTTCAACCAGGACTACAACGCCAGTATTTCGGGAGCTACCGAACGCGTAAACTACTACTTCTCCTTAGGCTACATCAACAATGAAGGTGCGGTACAAGGAAATGAATACAACGCTTTCCGCTCCAACATGAAACTCAACGCCAAAATCACCGACTGGCTGGAAATTGGCGCCAACGTTAACTTCCAGGACCGCTCAGACGGTGATATTCAGGTATCGTTGGGCAGCAACTACTGGGACAACAACATGCTCCGCAACTCGCCTTATGCCTCTATGTATGACGAAGACGGAAACTACGAACAGTATCCTATGTCCGGCCTGCCCACGAACGGCGGTTACAACTATTACCATTACCGTCAATACTACGATCTGGAGAAAGGTTACACGGTATTGAACACGATCTTCAATGCCAAGATTACCTTACCTGCAGGCTTTACATACCAATTCAACATCGCCCCCCGCTACCAGTGGTACTACGACCGCTATTGGATGTCGGCTGACCTGCCCGATGCGTCAGCAGCAGACCGAGGCGTTAACCGCGGATGGAGCAAGAACTTCGACTGGAACTTGAACAACACAATCACATGGGACAAGATATTCGGTGACCACCACTTCACCGCCACCCTGGTACAGGAAGCAGAAGAACACCGTTACTGGAGCGATGCCATCAACGCACGTAACATCACGCCGAGCGATGCCTTAGGTTTCCACTACACTCAGGGTGCCAACAAATCCCAAAGTAGCTTCAGCACCAGCGACAGCCACTACACAGCAGCTTCCTACCTGGGACGTTTGTTCTATAGCTACAAAGACCGGTACATGTTCACCGGTACGTTCCGTCGCGACGGTTATTCCGGTTTCGGTGCCAACAATCCTTGGGGTAACTTTGGTTCACTGGGTATCAGCTGGGTATTCTCGGAAGAAAGTTTCATGGAAAGCACACGCGAATGGATGGACATGGGTAAGTTGCGTTTGTCTTGGGGTACCAACGGTAACCGCGAATTCGGTGACGTTTATTCCACGCTGGCCAACCTGGCCCTGGCAGGTGGTAACATGGTTTACTACCAGAACGGCAACTCCAATGTAGTCAACCCGCTTTACATGAGCCGCCTGGCTGCTCCCAACCTCGAATGGGAAAAGACCAAGGCATGGAACGTCGGTCTGGACTTCTCGTTCCTGAATGGACGACTGACCGCCAACATGGATTACTACTTCAAGAAGACTACAGACATGATTATGAGCCAGCGTCTGCCCAACTTCTCCGGTTTCAGCTCCATCATGGCCAACTTGGGTGAAGTGCAGAACCAAGGTTTTGAAATCGCTCTGAATTCAACCAACATCCAGAACGAGAACTTCACATGGAACACCTCTGCCGGATTCTCCATCAACAAGAACAAGATTAATCATATTTATTATGACTACGATGAAAACGGTGTAGAAAAGGATGATACATCCAACGGTTGGTACATCGGACAGCCCATCGGTACCATCTGGTACTATGAAACCGACGGCGTATGGCAGAATACACCTGAAGACATCGCTGCTGCTGCTTTGGTAGGACAGAAACCTGGTGATCCGAAAGTAGTGAACCACTATACCGAAGATGACCAAGTTTTGGAAGACGGTACCCGCATCCCCGTTTACAACGACAACGATAAGGTCTATCAGGGAACCACTGCTCCTCCCATCTACTGGAATCTGCGCAACGACTTCACGTTGTGGAAGGATCTGACTCTCTCCATTTCGTTCTACTCGTACATGGGTCACAAGAGCACAGCCGGTTACTGGCTGAACCAGGAAAATGGCGGTTCTCAGGTAACCAACGGTTTCAACGTAGCTGCCCGCGAATACTGGACACCCGACAATCCGACCAACGACTACTGCCGCCTGAACGCAGCAGGTCCTAATACAGGTCTGGCTGGAGGCGTCAATAAGGTCTACAACCGCAGTTTCGTTCGTCTGGACGACATCACCATCGGTTACAACCTGCCTCAGAAATGGACCAAGAGATTCATGGTAGACCGTATCCGTCTGACCGCAAGCTGCAAGAACGTTTGCACCTTCGACAGCTGGGAATATGGTGACCCTGAAACCGGCGGACTGGCTACAAGAACCTTTAACTTTGGTATCAACGTAACACTCTAAATACTGAAAAAACATTATGAAAACAATCAATACACTATTTGCAAAAGGATGTATGGTGCTGGCTTCGGCTGCCCTGCTGACTACCGGCTGCTCGGATGACTTCCTGAAGCAAGACCCGTTGTCATTCTACAATCCTGAAAATACCTATACTACAGAATCGGGTCTGCAGGCTGCAATGGCCATGTGTGACTACGGTTTGAAAGAAATGCTGATGGATGGTAACGGAAACGTACTTCCTATGGCTTCACTCTATTTCATGACCGATATAGGTCTGTATGGTAAAACTGATGCGGGTGATATGCAAGACGATTTTGCCAACAAGATTACACCAACATCAGGTATGAAAGGCGGTGGTGATGAAAATGCCATGAGCCGCTTCTGGGATCGTACGTGGAATAGCGTCACCTTTGCCAATACCATCATTTCCAATGTTGACAAAGTAGAAGGCCTCGACCAGACCCTTCATGACGAATACTTGGGCCGTGCCTACTTCCACCGCGCCTACGCCTACTATCACGGTGTACTGCTGTTCGGTGACATTCCCTTGATTACAAAGCTGATTGAAGTACCCAAGCAGAACTATAAATCCACCAGCAAGGAAGCTATATTTGAAATGCAGGTACACGATTTGGAATTCGCAGTAGAACATGTTCCGCCCCAACGTGAAATTGGCTATATCGGCACTGTCAATCAGGAAGCCTGTATGCAATTACTCATCAAATGTTATCTGGTTGTAGGCGAATACCAGAAAGCCGAGCAGATGGCTACCGACTTGATCAACAATCACGGTCTGGCTCTGATGGAAGCACCTTTCGGGACCAATGTTCCTTCGGGCAATCCTGAAACTTGGCCGGTAGAGCGCAATGTGATGTGGGACCTGCACCGTGGAGTCAACATCACCGATGCTTCCAACAAAGAAATGATTATGCCTATTCTGAATTATTATACAGAAGGCTTCATCGCTTACAAGCAAATGCGCGCTATGTGTGTACACTGGAGCAATGGTATTATTCGTGACCCGCACAACTTGGGTTCACCTACCTTCAATTACTCCCGTAATGATAGTAAGTATGATTCGAAACTGGATTGGGTACGCGCTATGGGACGTAGTATCGGTTGCTTCCGTACCTCTTACCACTACAACCAGACTATCTGGAACTATGACGGTGAGACAGACTGGCAAGACCTGCGCCACAACCGTGAAATGGGCAACTGGATAGAAATGACGGATTTGAAGTATAATAATCCAGCATCTGCCTATTATGGAAAGAACATGATGCTGTATGCACCGGAAGATTATTATGACCCCGAATCTGGCGATTTGCTGGTAAAGAAAGGCGACCTGCTCTGTTCTGACACCATCCGCAGCTGGTATCCGACTCCGCTGTACAAGGTATATATCCTTGACCAAAGCGCCGAAGAAAATATGGGTGCCAATTCTTTTGAAGGTGCAACCAAAGGGAATGCTGTATCCAACGGCAATCTGTACCTCTTCCGTCTGGCAGAAACTTACCTGCTCCGTGCCGAAGCCAAGTTCTACCAAGGCAATGCAGCCGGTGCTGCTGAGGACGTAAATGTCGTTCGCCGTCGTGCCAACGCCAAGAAGATGTTCACCACCGTCACTATCGGCGATATCGCTGACGAACGTGCCCGCGAGCTTTATCTGGAAGAATGGCGCCAACCGGAATTGACCCGTATTTCCTGGTGTCTGGCTAAGAGCGGTCAGCCCGACGAATGGGGAGAGACCTACGACCTGGCTACTTGGGACAAACAGAGTGGCACCGACCTGAATGGTGGTAGTTACTGGTACAAACGTACAACACGCTACAACATCTTCAACCACGGTCCTATCATCTCAAGCAAAGAACTGAACTATCAGGTCGACAAACGTAACCTCTTCTGGCCGGTGCCCAACTCAGCTATTACAGCTAATACCGGTGCCGAACTTCGCCAGAACTACGGATACGACGGATATGATGAAAATGTATTCATGTTCGAGAACTGGGAAGAAGCTGTTGCCGACGAAGAGACGGCTGAATAACTCGAAACCAAATAACTGAACAACAACAAAAGGGGTGAGGTCATGTTGCCTCTCCCCTTTTTTTCATCTAAGAATCATTCCTCATGAAACAATTTTATGGACTATTAAGTATATGTCTGCTTCTGTTTATTGCATCGTGTGCACAAAAGGAACCGGCCAAACCCATCCGTTCGGGCGAGATATGGCCGGACGACCGCGGCGTACACGTCAATGCACACGGAGGAGGCATGCTCTACCACGACGGTACCTATTACTGGTATGGTGAAAACAAGTCGGACACTACCAGCAAGGCCATGGTGGGCATCATGTGCTACTCTTCGAAAAACCTTACCGACTGGACAAACGAAGGTGCCGTGCTCCCCGTAGAGCTGAACGACACAACCAGCGACATCGCACAAGGATGTGTGATGGAACGCCCCAAGGTGATATACAATGACAAGACGAAGCAATTCGTCATGTGGTTCCACCTGGAACTGAAAGGTAAAGGCTATGCCGCCGCCCGTTCGGCCGTAGCCGTAAGCGAATCGCCTACCGGACCGTTCCGCTTCCTACGCTCGGGACGCATCAACCCCGGCAAGCTGCCCTTCGACATGACCGCCGATCAACGGGCCGTACTCGACACCCTGCAGGCCGAACACTTCAAGAAATGGTGGACACCCCAGTGGTACGAAGCCATTGACAAAGGTCTCTTCCTGAAACGCGACCTGGAAGGCGGACAGATGGCACGCGACATGCAGCTCTTTGTGGACGATGACGGCAAAGCCTACCACATCTATTCATCGGAAGACAACCTGACCCTGCAGATTGCCGAACTGAGCGAAGACTATCTGAGCCACACCGGCAAATATACCCGCCTGGCACCGGCCGGACACAACGAGGCACCGGCCATCTTCAAGAAGGACGGCATCTACTGGATGATTACCTCGGGATGCACCGGCTGGGATCCCAACGAGGCACGCATGTTCTCCGCTCCCAGCATCTGGGGACCGTGGACCAAACATCCCAACCCCTGCATGGGCCCGAACGCCGAGCTGACCTTCGGCGGACAAAGCACGTTCGTCCTGAAGGTACCGGGCAAAAAGGATGCCTACATGTTCATGGCCGACATCTGGAGACCCAAGAAACCGAGCGATGCCCGCTACATCTGGCTCCCGATACAGTTCAAGGACGGTGTACCCTTCATCGAATGGATGGACAGCTGGACACTGGACTTCTTCCAGGATTAATGTTTGACAATATGCCGAAAATCCGCCCGAAGCCATGAGATTCAGGCGGATTTTCCATTTTACACGTCCAGACACCGCTCATTGCATGATTATCTACCCCTTTTTGAATGATTTACCTACCTTATAGTCACCGTTATATATGTAATTTTGCGCAAAACAAAATCAACGAACGTATAAACATGAAAAACAGAATTCTTGCTTTCATTTTATTGCTTTCAGCTTTGGTACCCGCCTTTGCGGAAAAAGTTGAAGAAAAAGACTTGACAGCCTATCTCTTTGTCTACTTCACCGGCAACCACATCAGCCAAGAAGCCGTGTGCTACGCCGTCAGCATGGACGGATATACCTACTGGGCACTGAACGACAACAAACCGGTCATCGACTCCAAGGTCATCAGCTCGACCGGTGGTGTACGCGACCCGCACATCCTGCGTTGTGAAGACGGAAAAACATTCTATATGGTAGTGACGGACATGGTGTCGGACAACGGATGGGATTCCAACCGCGCCATGGTGCTGCTGAAATCGACCGACCTGGTAAACTGGTCGCACTCGGTCATCAACATGCAGAAGCGCTACGAAGGCCAGGAAAGGCTGAAACGCGTATGGGCTCCCCAAACGATTTTTGATCCCGAAGCCAAAAAATACATGGTCTATTGGTCGATGAAATACGGTGACGGCCCCGACGTCATCTATTATGCCTATGCCAACGAAGACTTTACCGACCTGGAAGGCGAACCCAAGCCGCTGTTCGTTCCGGCCGACAAGAAGTCGTGCATCGACGGCGACATAGTCTACAAGGACGGTGTCTACCACCTGTTCTACAAGACAGAAGGCCACGGCAACGGCATCCGCGTGGCCACTACCACCTCACTGACTTCCGGCCAATGGAAGGAAAACCTGGAGTACAAGCAGCAGACCAAGGAGGCAGTGGAAGGCGCCGGTACCTTCAAGCTGATCGGCGAAGACAAATACATCCTGATGTACGATGTTTATATGAAGGGTGCCTACCAGTTTACGGAAACCACCGACCTGGAGCACTTCAAGGTCATCGACCACGACGTCAAGATGAACTTCCACCCACGCCACGGCACCATCATCCCCATCACCCGTAGCGAACTGAAACGCATCACGGACCGCTGGGGCAAACCGGCCGAACTGGGCGAGCTTCCGAACAACCCCGTCCTGCCCGGCTTCCACGCCGACCCCGAAATCGTCTACTCCAACCTGACCGGCAAATATTACATCTACTCCACGACAGACGGACAGCCCGGATGGGGCGGATGGTACTATACCGCCTACTCGTCCAGCGACCTGAAGGACTGGACTTACGAAGGCATCGTGCTCGACTTGAAATCCGACCAGGTGACCTGGGCCGACGGCAACGCCTGGGCACCCGCCATCGAAGAGAAGAAAGCCAAGGACGGATACCGCTACTACCTGTACTTCAGCGGCAACCCGAAGAACGGAGGCGGCAAGCAGATTGGCGTCGCTACGGCCGACTCGCCTACCGGTCCCTTCACCGACCTGGGACACCCGATGATTACCGAATCGCCCACAGGAGGCGGCCAGCAGATTGATGTGGACGTCTTCACCGACCCCGTATCGGGCAAATCTTACCTGTACTGGGGCAACGGATACATGGCCGGAGCCGAACTGAACAAGGACATGCTTTCCATCAAGAAGAAAACGCTGAAGGTGCTGACACCCCAAGGCGGCACGTTGCAGGACTATGCCTACCGCGAAGCACCCTACGTGTTCTACCGCAACGGGCTGTACTACTTCATGTGGTCGGTGGACGACACCGGCTCGGCCAACTATCATGTGGCCTACGGCACATCCACCTCGCCGCTGGGTCCCATCCAGGTAGCCGCCGACCCCATCGTCACCATCCAGAACCCTGAGAAAGAGATTTACGGACCGGCCCACAACTCGGTCATCTGCAAGCCGGGTACGGACGAATGGTACATCGTCTACCACCGCATCAACAAGCACTATCTGGACAAGAGCCTGTCACCCGGCACGCACCGTGAGGTGTGCATCGACCGTCTGGAGTTCAACGCCGACGGCACTATCCGCCGGGCTGAGCTGACCCGATAAACCGAAAATTATCAACCACAATTTATATATAATAGGATATCATGAGAAAAATAGCAAGCATCGCCCTCTCCCTCCTCCTGGCCGCAGGCATAGCCGGCGGGATGACGTCGTGTTCACAAAAGACGACAGGTACGTTCGAGGCGGGAAAAGGCACGTTTCTCCTGAACGGGAAACCCATGGTGGTGAAAGCCGCCGAAATCCACTATCCGCGCATCCCCGAACCCTATTGGGAGCAGCGCATCGAGTCGTGCAAGGCACTGGGCATGAACACCATCTGCCTCTACGTCTTCTGGAACCTGCACGAACAAGAAGAAGGGAAGTTCGACTTCACGGGCAACAAGGACATCGCCAAGTTCTGCCGCCTGGCGCAGAAGCACGGCATGTACGTCATCGTGCGTCCCGGCCCCTACGTATGCGCCGAATGGGAAATGGGCGGCCTGCCCTGGTGGCTCCTGAAGAAACAAGACGTACAGCTCCGCACGCTCGACCCCTACTACATGGAGCGCGTGGGCATCTTCATGAAGGAAGTGGGCAAGCAGCTGGCCGACCTGCAGATTACCCGCGGCGGAAACATCATCATGGTGCAGGTGGAGAATGAGTTCGGCGCCTACGGCACCGACAAGCCCTACGTATCGGCCATCCGCGACATCGTGCGCGAGGCGGGCTTTACGGACGTACCCCTCTTCCAGTGCGACTGGAGCTCGAACTTCACCAACAACGCGCTGGACGACCTGCTCTGGACGGTGAACTTCGGTACCGGCGCCAACATCGAACAACAGTTCAAGAAACTGAAGGAGCTCCGTCCCGACACGCCGCTCATGTGCAGCGAATTCTGGAGCGGATGGTTCGACCACTGGGGACGCAAGCACGAGACGCGCGACGCCGCCACCATGGTGAGCGGCATCAAGGACATGCTCGACCGCAACATCTCCTTCAGCCTCTACATGACCCACGGAGGCACGACCTTCGGATGGTGGGGCGGCGCCAACAACCCCGCCTACTCGGCCATGTGCAGCTCCTACGACTACGACGCACCCATCAGCGAAGCCGGCTGGCTCACGCCGAAGTACTACCAGCTGCGCGACCTGCTGCAACAATACCTGCCCGCCGGACAGACACTGCCCGAGCCGCCCGAAGCCTTCCCCGTCATCCAGGTGCCGGCCATCACCGAATGGGAGGTAGCTCCCCTCTTCGACAACCTGCCCGAACCCAAGCAGACGGAGAGCGTGAAGCCCATGGAGCAGTTCGACCAGGGCTGGGGCAGCATCCTCTACCGCACGACGCTGAAAGAAGACATCGCAGGTACCCTCCACCTGGACGAGATGCACGACTGGGCACAGGTCTTCGCCGACGGCCAGCTGCTGGGACGCCTCGACCGCCGTCAGGGTGAGTTCACCCTCCTGCTGAAGTCGCCCCTGAAGAAGGGTACCCGCCTGGACATCCTCGTGGAAGCCATGGGCCGCGTGAACTTCGACAAGTCCATCCACGACCGCAAGGGCATCACCGAGAAGGTGGAAGTCATCACCGACGGAAAGGCCACCGAACTGAAAGACTGGTCGGTATACAACCTGCCGCCCTTCTATGAATTTGTCAGCGACAAGAACTATCAGAAAGGACAGGCCGTAGACGGCCCCGCCTACTACCGCGCCACCTTCCGTCTGGACAAGACGGGCGACACCTTCCTCGACATGCAGACGTGGGGCAAGGGTATGGTTTGGGTGAACGGACACGCCATGGGCCGCTTCTGGGAAATCGGCCCCCAGCAGACGCTCTACATGCCCGGATGCTGGCTGAAGGAAGGTGAGAACGAAATCATCGTCCTCGACCTGAAAGGCCCCGCCGAGACGAAGGTGGTCGGCCTGGAGAAGCCCATCCTCGACATGCTCCGCGTACAGGCTCCCGAAACGCACCGCAAGGACGGACAGGCGCTGAAGCTCAATGCCGAGAAGCCCGTCCACAAGGGTACCTTCAAGCCCGGCAACGGCTGGCAGGAAGTGAAGTTTGCCGCTCCCGTCCAGGGACGCTACTTCTGCCTGAACGCTACGTCCAACTACGACGGAAACAACATTGCCTCCATCGCCGAGTTTGACGTGCTGGATGCCAACGGCAAGCCCGTGTCGCGCGAAAACTGGAAGATTGTTTATGCCGACAGCGAGGAGACACGCAGCGGCAACCGCACGGCCGACAAGATATTCGACCTGCAGGAGAGCACCTTCTGGCAGACGGTGGACAACACCGCCTTCCCCCATCAGGTGGTCATCGACCTGGGCAAGGACTACAACGTGAGCGGCTTCCGCATGCTGCCCCGTGCCGAAAAGGGTGCGCCGGGCCTCATCAAGGACTATGCCGTCTACGTCAAGGCAACGGATTTCAACTATTGATTTGAGATACAACAACTGGTAATTTAGGGTTTTGAGAGGGGATGTGCCACGCGATGTGACGCATCCCCCTTTTTTTATCCCCGCAACACGTATCCCTTCTTCATAAGCGACTCAATTCTGACCGACGGGTCGTTCTTCAACGCCTTGCGCAGGTAGGTAATCTGCACGTTCAGGGCCAGGGAGTTGGCATAGGAAGCCGCTCCCCACACGGCTTCGAGCAGGCGGTCGCGGGAGACGGCCTGATTGACATTCAGGGCCAGCAGGCGGAGGATATCCGCCTGGCGCGAAGTGATGAGCACCTTGCTGCTGGCCGTGCGGAGCTCGTTGGTGTTGTAGCTGAACACGGTGTTGCCGAAGCGGTAGGTCTCCTCTTCCACCGTCTCCTCCAGCTGGAGGGCGAAGCGCTCGCGGATGCGGGCAATGAGCTCTTCGGGGTAGAAGGGCTTGGCCAGGTAGTCGTTGGCGCGGAGGCTGAAGCCCTGCAGGCGATCGGCCTTGTCGCTGCGGTCGGAGAGGAAGAAGAGGAGGACGTGCTTGTCCGCCTCGCGGATACGGGCCGCCACTTCGAAGCCATTCAGTTCGGGCATGTTGATGTCGAGCAGCACCAGGTCGGGCCTGACCAAGGGGAACTGCTCCACGGCCATGCGGCCGTTTCCTACATAGGTCACTTCATAACCTTCCTGCTCCAAGAAGCGCTTCAGGAGCAGGGAATATTTCAGGTCGTCGTCGGCAAAAAGAATCTTCAAGGGTTTCATACAGATTATATTTATTGAAAAGGAATTAAGGAGTTAAGGAGTTAAGAAGTTCAGGAGTTAAGCCGATAGTTTTACATATTGATGCACAACATTTGGCTTAACTCCTTAACTTCTGACTCCTGTATTCCTTATCATAGTGTTCTCATTGAGGTATAGTGACGGTTACCGTCGTCCCCTGCCCCGGTTGGCTGCGGAGGCCGACGGTGCCGCCATGCGCTTCCACGAGCAGCTTCACGTAGCTCAGGCCTAGGCCGATGCCGGGCACGGAGCGGTCGGGCAGGCTGGCGCTGCGGTAGAACTTGTCGAACACGCGGGCCTGCTCGGCGGGCGGGATGCCGATGCCGTTGTCGGCCACCGTGAGGGTGAAGCGATGCCCGTCCAGCGTGCCGGTGACGGTGATGTGGACGGAGTCGCCCGAATACTTCACGGCATTCTCCAGCAGGTTGCTCAGGATGTTGCAGAGGTGCATGGGGTCGGCCGTCACGGGGAGCGAGGGCGGGAAGTGGGTCTCGAACGTCACGAGCTTGTGGTCGGGGATGTGCAGCTGGCGGAGGGTCTTCTCGGCCATCGGGCGGAAGTCGAAGGTGCGGAGGCTGAGCGGCGTGCGCTCGTCGTCGGCCCGCGTCATGTCGCGCAACTTCTGGAGGTAGGCCGAGAGGTTGTCCACCTCGACGATGGAGTCGTCCACCACCGCATCGGTAGCCTTCGTGTCGGCACGGAGGGAAGGGTCGGACAGGTAGGCCAGGCACATCTTCAACGTCTGTACGGGACGCTTCAGTTCGTGTATCATGGTGCTCACGAAGCTGCGGCGCAACTCGTCCACCCGCCGTTGCTTCAGGATGGTCTTGATTTGGAAAAGCAGGCACACAGCCAGCAAGGCTATCATCAGCAGGCTGCCCGCCAGCTGGCCGCCCATGCGGAGCAGCAGCATGTGGCAGGGAATGCGGACATCGACTTCGACCAACTGACGCTTCAAGGGGTTGTAGGGATAGACTACCTGCGCCAGCGGCCGGAGCAGAGAGCCGCCGGAGTGCAAGGTGGCTTCCCACTGATAGAGGCTGTCGGCGGCGGTAGTGGTCAGGCGGGTACTGAAGGTAACGTCCGGCAGGGTGGCGGCTACGATGGAGTCGAACGGATGGAGGTCGAACGGATGGGACAACTCCAGACGCATCAGGTCGGCCAAATACATCATGTTGAGGCGTTCGAACTGCCGCTTGTCGCCCATCAGGACGACCGAATCGGTACAGAGCACGGTACTGTCGGCCAGCAGACGGGAGACATTCACGCCTGCTGCCCCTGTCTGTGCCGGGGTGAAGTCCGTCAGCGTGTCCTGCGTCTCCGCTCCCAGGCGTTGCACCAGGTAGATGCGCGTGCTCTCCTGCCCCGTCAGCGAGTCGGTACGGTTGTCCCAGTTGACGTTGGTGTTGTACCACTGCACGGCCTTCTGTTCGCCCAGGGGGCGGGGCTCCTGCCAGCGCAGGGTGTTGTAGCTCACCACGGCTTCGGACACCTGTCGCAGCACTTCGCGTCCGTAGGCCTCGTTGGTATATTGATAGTGGCTCCACAACCAGTAGCCCTGCCCCGCCCCGATGAGGAGCATGGAGGTCAGAGAGAGTAGCCAGATAATCTTGATGCGTCGTTCCATCGTTCACTTGTTTTTTCCGCAGGCAAAGATAAGCCTTTCGCCCGTACACAAGGTTCGCGCGAGGCCGATATTTCCGCCGCCGTAATATTTCCGTAATAACTTCCTGCGCCCGCTTCCGCCCCTTCCGCCTATCTTCGTGGCAGGAAAACGAACCGAATGTTTCACCCTCTAAACTATTACAGACATGAAAACCAGACACATTCTTCTCCTCGCCCTGAGCCTCGCCGCCACGGCTGCCCAGGCACAGATGAGCATCAAGATTTCTACCGGACAAACCTTCCGCAAGGACACCATCGACCACAAGGTGCTGACCGTACAATACGAAATGGATGCCCTGACCGACCTCAGCAAGCCCGACGCACGGATGCAGGAGACCATGCGGCTGGACATCGGGCGGCAGGCGTCGCGCTTCTACAGCTACACGGCCTTCGTGGCCGACTCTGTACTGGCTGGCGACATGGCCAACGGCGCTTCCTCCGAGCTGATAGCCCAGCACGCCAACCAGTACCAAAGCCAGTGGAGCGAACAGACTTTCAAAAACTATCCCGCCGGACGGGTTACGACGCTGGACGAACTGGCGGGCGACATCTGCCGCCTGCGTTGCGAGGAGCCCGCGGAGAAGCCCCGATGGACGCTGACGCAGGACACACTGACCCTGCTGGGCTACCGTTGTACCCGCGCCACGACCCAGTTCAAGGGACGACAATGGTCGGCCTGGTACACGCCGGACATCCCCGTGAGCGAAGGCCCGTGGAAGCTCTGCGGCCTGCCGGGCCTGATTCTGAAGGCCGAAGACGACGAGGGCCACTACCGCTTCACGGCCGACGGCCTGGAGCAGAGCTACGGCACGGAGCCCATCCTCTTCGGCGGCAAGGACTACCAGCCGGTTGACCGGAAGCAGTACGACAAGATGCAGAAGCGCTTCGCCGCCGACCCCGTGGGCTTCATCACCGGCATCATGCCCAACGTGAAGATTACCGTCCGGGACAATCACGGCAACAACACCAAGAACCCCAAGGACATGCCCTACAATCCCATCGAACGGTAAAGGCGGGCCACCGATGAAGATACTCATATTCTCTCTCACTCTGACACTGGCGTTCGGCCTGGCGCGGCCTCTGCGGGCACAAGACGTGCTCCAAGGCCGCGTGACCGACGCCGAGACCTCCCGCCCGCTCGAGGCGGTGATGGTGAGCGTGCTGCGCGACAGCATGACCATCGACTACACCCTGACCGATGCCGACGGGCGCTATTCCCTGCCCTGGCGCCACAAGGGCACCCTGCAAGTGAGCGCCTCGATGCTGGGCTACGGACGGCAGACGCGCGACATCGGCAAAGGCGGTCGGCTGGACTTCGCCCTGCACACCGAGAGCATCGTGCTCCGCGAGGTGGAGATACGCCCCGGGCGCATCAGCAGCCGGCGCGACACCGTGCGCTACAACCTGGCCGACTTCATCACGGAGAAGGACACCCACGTCCGTGATGTGCTGAAGCGCCTGCCGGGCATCGACGTCAAGGAGAACGGCACCGTGACCTACAAAGGCAAGCCCATCGACCACTTCCTCGTAGAGGGCATGGACGTGACGGGCGGACGCTACAACCAGGTGAACAACAACCTGGACGCACGGGCGGTGAAGTCGGCCGAGCTGATGGAGAACTACCAGTCCGTCCGTGCCCTGAAGGGGAAGATTGACTCCGAACAGGTGGCCCTGAACCTGCGGCTGGACGAGAAGGCGCGCGACCAGTGGTTCCCCTACCTCGAAGCAGGGGGCGGACTGACCGAAGACGCCGACGGACGCCCCGCCCCCCTGTGGGAAGGTACCCTGAGCGCCCTGCAACTGGGACGCGGACGGCAGAGCATCTTCGCCCTGAAGACCAACAACACGGGGCGCGACCTGAGCGACGAACAGGCCCTCCTGACCACAAACATACCCGAAGCCGCCTCACTCCCCCCCCTGCTCGACCTGCCGGCCTTCAGCGCTCCGCTGGATACCCGCCGCACGTTGTTCAACGAGACTTGGACGGCCAATGCCAACCGCATGTACCGCCGCAACGACGAACGCACCCTGCGCGTACAAGCCGACTATACCCACGACTTCGTCCACCAGGAGCGGGGCAACACGCAGACCTACTACCAGGCAAATGATACCGTCAGCCTGTCTGAAGAAGCCGACTACCGCCTGCGCACCGACGCCCTGCACGCAGCCCTGGCCTACGAGGACAACAGCCCGACGCACTACCTGACCGAACGCCTGGAGCTGAACGCCGCCCGCAACCGCAGCCACGCCTCCCAGTTGGGACAGGGCATCGAAACCTCCGCCCTACAAGCCCGCAACTATTTGAACTACCTGAAGAACCAGGGCGAGCGGACGTGGGAGCTGACCTCGGACGTACAGATGTCCCTGCTTCCCTCCGTCCTGACCCTGACCACAGAGCGCAACGACTACGCCCAGCGGAGCCTCCACACCCGCCACACGGCCAGCTACCTGCGCAAGAGAAACGGCTTCAGCCGCCGCCTGGAGGCAAGCCTCACGGCGGAATGGGCCCGCTATCGGCTGGAGTTGCCCGCTGCTGTCCGCACCTACGACGCCTCGCACCTCGGGGCCGACCTCACGCCCCAGCTCCAATGGGAAGGCGGACGGTTGTTCGCCTCGGTGGAGATGCCTGTCGAATGGACGCACTACCTCGGGACACAGCGGTCGTACCTGCTCTACCGCCCCAACCTCTACCTGCGCTACCGGTACGACTATCACTGGAAATTCTCTCTTTATGGCGGCCTCGACCGGCAGGCGGGGCAGGCACTCGACCTCTGCCCCTACCTGCGCCGCACCGACTACCGCACGCTGATCTCTACCGCCGGCCTGATGCCCCTCAGCACCACCGCCACGGGGCAGCTCTACGCCGAATACAAGAATACGATAACCGAATTTTTCGCCACGCTGACCCTGACCTACAGCCATAGCCGGCATGCCACGATGGACGAGCAATACCTCTCGGAAGACACCCTGGCCCTGGCGCGACGCGCCCTGAAGAACCGGACGGACACCTGGACACTGAGAACCTCCCTCTCCAAAGGCGTCTTCGACTGGCGGCTCAAGGCCTCGCTCGACCTGCAACTGACGCGCCACTACGGCCACCAGCTGACGCGCACCGCCGCGTCGCCCGCCCTGCTACAAGACTATCGCTACGACTGCCTCACGGCCGAGCCCAAACTCAACTGGTCGCCCCTGACGTGGCTGGAGGCCGACTATCACGCCACCCTGTCGTGTAGCGCCACCCGCATCGGGAGCGACACGCACCTCCCCCTCCTGCTGAACGTGACGCAACGCCTGCGCCTCGTCCTGACCATCGGAAAGGTGGACATACAACTGGGCGGCGAGCACTACCGCAACGCCCTGGCCGACGGCACGCATCTGAACGTCCTCCTGGCCGATGCCTCGCTCACATGGAAGCACGACCGCTGGCGGGTGAAGGCCTGCCTCAACAACCTGTTCAACAAAAAGACTTATGCCTACACCACCTATACAGCCACACAGAGCCGCACCGACTGGCTACGCATCCGGCCCCGCGAACTCTCCGTCAAAGTGGGATATCAGTTTTGAAAGGAAGAAATCTATACAAAGGAGTATACCAGCATCCCCACGACCGTGACGCCCCCCACGGCCACCGGCACCCACAGATGCATCGGACGTTCAGGGCGCTTGTACCTGCAAATCTTCTGGAAAAGCCCGTAACAGAGGCTGGCCCCCACGAAGCCCAGCACGGCACCCGCCAGCAGGTCGCCCGGATAGTGCACGCCCAGATAGGCGTGCGAGTAGCACGTCACCAGTGCCCACGCCAGAATAAAGGTCGACAGCAAGCGGTTGCGGAACAGGTAAAGGATAAAGAAGGCCAGGCCGAAGGTATTGGCCGCATGGCACGAAGGGAAACCATAGCTCCCGCCCCGATAGCCGTTGACGATGTGCACCATCTCCGAGAGCGGGTTCTCCAGATTGGAGGGGCGCAGGCGGGCCACTTCGGGGCGGATGAGCGAAGCCCCCACCTGGTCGGCAAAGACGATGGTGAGCGCGATGGCCACCGCACACCCCACGGCCACCTGCCAGCGCAGGTTGCGCCCGATGACGTAGAGCAGCGAGGCATACAGGGGTATCCATATCCACTTGCCGCTGAAGGCGTACATGAACGTGTCTGCCCAGGGGGCATGCCATCCGTTGATGGCCAGGAGGCAGGCATTGTCGGCCTCGATGAGGGATGAGAGGAATTCGGTCACAATCGTATGTTCTTTTAAGTGTGTATCAAGCATTCAGAGAAACTGACCCGTCACAGGCGCGCCAGGTCGTCGTAGAGCTTCTGCAGGTAGGCCTTGCCCGAGCGGAGCACCTCGTCGGCCTCCGCGCCCTGGCTGGAGACGAGACGGCCGGCCTGGTTATCGAACACGGCCTGCGAGCCGTTCCACTGGAGGCCGAAGGCGTCGGGGAAGGTGAAGAAGGCAAAGTGGGGCGCGGCGGGGTTCATCAGATCCTTGCTGAAGGTGAACTGGCCGTGGGGCAGGCCCAGCTGGGCCAGCAGGGTGGCGGCCAGGTCCTGTTGCGAGCCGCAGGTGTCGACGCGCCGCGCACCCTTCACGGCCCCTCCGACGAGCAGCAGGGGGATGCGGTAGCGGTCGAACGAGAGGTTGTCCACGTCCTCGGGCCAGGCGCCCAGGTGGTCGGGCACGAAGACGAGGAGCGTGCGCTCCCAGCGGGGCGACTCACGGAAGCGGCGCACGAAGTCGCCCACGCAGCTGTCCGTATAGGCAAAGGCGTTGAGCCGGTCGTCGGCCAGGCGGCGGTAGGGCACCTCGAAGGGCTCGTGGCTGCTCGACGTCTGAAGCACGCGGAAGAGGGGTGCCCGGGTGGTGTCGGCCGCCAGGTCGTCCAGCAGGCGGCGGAACACGAGGTGGTCGTGCACGCCCCACTTGCTCAGGCGTTCGGACAGGGGGAAGTCCGTGTCGGCCACAATCGAGCCGAAGCCCGACGACATCAGGTAGGAGCGCATGTTGGTGAAGTCGGCATCGCCGCCGTAGTAGTATTTCGCGTCATAGCCCGCCTGCCGCAGGGCGCCGGCCAGGGCGGGCACCTGTTGCGACTTGCGCGGATATTTCATGAGGCTCGTTGTGGGCTGGGCGGGATAACCGCTCAGGATGGACACCAGCCCGCGGTCGGTGCGGAAGCTGTTGGCATGCAGGCGGGTGAAGAGCACGCCCGTAGCGGCCAGCGAATCGAGGTTCACGGCTACATCGGAGCGTCCGCCCAGCGAGGCCATAAGGTGCGAGGAGAAGCTCTCGAGGATGACCAGCACCACGTCGGGGCGCTCCGTGCGGAGCAGCATGCCGGCCGAGTCGGGGCGCAGGGCGGGGAGTGAATCGGCAGGTACGCCCGCACGCAAGGCCAGCACCTGGGGGTCGAGCATCGACTGGAAGCGGCGGTCGGCCTCGGCCGGCTCCAGGTAGCGGTACTGGGCGCCGAAATCCTTCTGCTTGGAGAGCGACTCCATGAGACTGAAGGCGGGGTTGATGGCGGCATGGTTGAGCCGCTGGTTGTTGCTGAAGTAGACCTTGCCCGTGTTCATGGTGGACACGGTGAAGCCCCCGCGGATGGGGATGAAGAGCAGCCCCGTGGCCACGAGCAGCACTGCCGACACCGTGAGCCGCCGGTAGGGCAGCTTCATGCCCAGCAGCGAACGTCGCCGCAGAAGCACGGCATGGAAGATGCCGTAGAGCACCGCCGCATAGGCCAGCATGGCCAGCACGCCGCCTGCCACCGTCCACACACTGACGCTGGCCATGGCGTCGCGTGGCGATGAGAAGAAGTAGAACAGCGGAGTGGCGTCCAGCCGGAAGCCCCAGTAGGCATAGAGGGCCACGTCGGTCACCGCAATGACAGACATCAGCACCGCCACGAAGCCGAAGTAGCCGCACCACACGCGGTGCAGTCCCCGCCCCAGCGTCCAGACGGAGGCGATGAAAAACAGGCCGGGCAGAGCCGAGAGGTAGCCCGCCAGCGAGAGGTCAAGCGGCAGGCCGTGCCACATGACCCGCAGCCAGTCGGTCCATGCCACGTCGGCATAGAGCGACGCATGTACCGCCATGAACAGCGGTTTCTGTACCACAAACAGGAGGACAAACAGCACGTAGGTCCTGACCAGGCCGATGAGACGTTCTTTCATTGCTTTTTCTTTCGTTTCGGGGTTACGGGGTGACGGCTACAAAAATAGTCGTTTCCACCGAAACCGCCAAACGCAGGCACGCCGCAAGGAGGCAAATGGGGTGCATCTGTTTGTGAAAATTAGTTAATCAGCTGAGCTGCATGCCGTTGCAAGCCCGTTTTCACCTCCCTGCTCAATGCACTTTCTTCAGGTAGAGGCGGTGGGTGATGGTGGCGGGCAGCTCTTCGGCATAGTGGGTCACCATGACGAGCGTCTTGTCGCGGCGGCGGCAGAAGGCCTCGATGACGGCCTTCACACGACGGCGGTTGTACGTGTCGAGGCCGTGCAGGGGTTCGTCCAGGATGAGCAGTTCGGGGTCTTTGACGAAGGCGCGTGCCAGCAGGCACAGGCGCTGCTCGCCGCTGCTCAGCTGGAGGAAGGGACGGTCGCGCAGGTCGCCGATGCCGAAGATGTCCATCCACTCCACGCACACGTCCAGCTCCTCGGGGCGCGGGCGCTTGTACAGGCCGATGCTGTCGTGCAGGCCGCTGGCCACAATCTCCACCGCGGGCAGGTTCTTCAGGTAGGCGCGGTGCATCTCGGGGCTGACGTAGCCGATGTGCTTCTTGATTTCCCAGATGCTCTCGCCCGAGCCGCGCTTGCGTCCGAAGAGGCTGATGTCGCAGGCATACGACTGGGGATTGTCGGCGCAGACGAGGCTCAGCAGGGTGGACTTGCCCGCGCCGTTCTCGCCGCCCAGGGCCCACTTCTCGCCGCGGCGCACCGTCCAGTCGAGGTCGCGCAGGATGGTGCGGTCGCCGTAGCGGATGCTCACGCCGTTGAGGCGCACCACCTCGTCGGAGTCGTAGTTGGCGTGCGTGTAGGGCAGGTCGAGGACGCGCCGCTGCAAGGCGTCGAGCGTCGGACGGAGCGCTTCGGCCCGTGCCGCGTCGGCCTGGCGGAAGGCAGCCAGATACTCGTCGCGCGTCTGCTTGCGGCCCACGCGCCGCTCCGCCACGGGCACCACGTGGGTGATGAACGGAGGCACGTCGTCCAGCATCGAGAGCACCAGCACCAGCTGTACCGCGCCCGTGCGGGCGATGCGCTCCAGCAGGTCGTTGAGCAGCCGGCGCGTGTCGGCGTCGAGGCCGATGAAGGGGTTGTCCATCACCAGCACGCGGGGTTCGGTGAGCAGGGCCTTGGCCAGCTGGAACTTGCGCAGCTCGCCGCTGCTCAGCAGGATGATCTTCTTGTCCATCAGCGGCTCCAGCCCGAAGAGGTCGAAGAGGCGGCGCCGGTGTTCCTCGTCCTTCACCGGGCCCAGCTGCTGGCGCACGGTGGGCGCGTCGTCCTGGTCGTGGGCATTCCAGCGCTGCTGGTAATAGTAGTTGGCATCGGCGCTCCCGTAGGTGTCGCGGAAGGCGATGGTACGGATGTTGTCGAAGGCCGAAGCCGATGTCGAGGGCCTGAAATCGTACGTCAGCGTACCTTCGGCCAGCGGATATTTGCCCGTCAGCAGGTCCACCAGCAGGCTCTTTCCCGCGCCGTTGGGGCCCATGATGGCAATGTGTTCGTCCGCCCCGAAGGCCACCGTAGCAGGCTCAGCCAGCCTCACCTGCGGCAGGCGGGGCACGCCGGCAGTGAGGCATATTGTTTGTTGTCCGTTCGTTTCCATATCATTCTGTTGCATTTACGCCGCGAAGATACGACATTTTCACTTACGATGTTGCTCCCCGGCCGACAAATAGTTTCCGGCAAAAAACGGACGGATGAAGAGCCGAAAATCTGAAGCGAGACACCCATCCAGCCCGTTACGTTACAATTGTTACAACGTTACAATTAGTTTTTTCAATTTCCTCCTCCCTGCAAAGAAAAAAGTGTTAAATATT
>ERZ780167.172-NODE-172-length-69737-cov-10.252892_pt1 | contig 69737 bp, 59 predicted proteins | sample MGYA00510982_ERZ780167 | MGnify/ENA primary metagenome ERZ780167 (study PRJEB29588, sample SAMEA2146107) | human gut metagenome | biome: human gut; feature: human-associated habitat; material: faeces | place: Denmark | collected 2008/2010 ... | reverse complement strand
AATTTTCGCTAATCACCAAATTTACAAATAGTTATAATTCATCGAACTCACGTTAGTTTATTATATATTATGCGACTATTAAGATTATTAATTACAGTGTTGTTCTCTCTCTGCTTTATTGCAGAGACTGATGCTCAGGTGTCTGATGACAGTGATGGTGTTATAACTGTGAGGATTGATTCTATCATCTATCCTCGCCAACAACTGAAAGAAGAGTGGAAACAAATATCAAGAAGTGATACTTTGTATGCTTACAAGTACAACATCTATTATCACTACTATAAGAATGGAGAAAAGACATGGTTGATAAATAATGTTTTAGGTAGTGACGGAACCAGGGTTGATGAGATACAGTTCGACGTGGCAGACAGTGATTTCACAGGATATATGACGTTTGATGATGTAATGAGCGGATTGAGATATGTTGTGGCAGATGCCAATAAGCGATACGGTATAAGGAGCAGATTCCAAATATGGGTGAATACACTCGACTTCGGAGAGGAAAGCGTTGAACTCTGCCGTATATATGATAAGAAACGTCATAAGATAAGACATGATTCTTCTTTATTCAAAAGACTATTTATCGAGAGTGCGATATTCAGAAGCATAAATGATATGATGAAAGAGTACGGGATGGAGTTCGAGGATTGTGGATGTTCCGATTTTGCCAGATGGAATTATTTGGACGCTGATGCTTATATCAGGTCTTACGGTTATAAAGGTGATAAGGGGGCGCTTCCTGAGAAGATGATTTATGCATGGGACTATATAATAGAATTCGTAGACAGGAAGTAGTTGCCGGCTTTTAATGGCTGTTTATTTATCGGCATCATGACAAATATAAAGACAAAATATATGCGACAGGTAAGATTTTTAATGATATTATTCTCCCTCTTCGTTGTTTCAAAGGCGAATGCCCAGACATCGGACGACAATATACAGGCAATATCGGTGAAGATTGACTCAACGTATTATGAACCTATTTATAAAGATATATTAAATAAAATGACAGACTATTCCTATTATAAAAATGGGAAAAAGACAGGTAATACAGTTGAAGTACATATTGCAGATGACGGTCTGGTACGTTCTATAAAAATAGACTGTAAGGACGAGAATCTTGAGACCCTCGGCTGCTACATGTCTTTAGAGGACATGATGAACGGATTGAAGTGTGTCATGGACGACATCACAAAAAGGTATGGCATAGACAATGAATTAATAGTGAAGATAAACACGTTGGATTTCGGAGACGGGAGTGTGGACCTGTGCCGGCAATATGATAAGAAAGCGGGCAAAAAAGGAATTGGTATTCCTTCCATATTCTCAAAAGTATGCCTTAAAAGCAAACTCGTCAGAAGCCTGAGAAAACTGATGGCGCAATACGGGAAAGAACATGCCATAGAGCATCCTTTTGTCTCTGACGGCTTTGTGTACAATATACTGGATTATGTGAGCCCAGAGATTTATACCAACTTCTATAAATATGAAGGCAATAAGAATGAACTTCCTGAAAAAATGTTTTACTCCACCGATTTATTAATGGTATTCCGTGATAAAGAAAAGTAAGCTTTGATAATTATAAATATAAATGCGGCAGTATCGTTGCGGAAACCTATCCGCTGGATACTGTCGCATTTACGTATGATTGATACACCGTATAGGGTATGGATCGGTGCCACGCATCCGGTGTATGATTATTCTTATTGTGTCTGGAGAACTTCCTGGAGTCCGCTTATTTTCTTAAGACTCTTCATTATTTCTTTCACCTCGCTGCGGTCGTGTACGCGCAATTCTATGAGTCCGTCGAAAATGCCTTCGTCGCTAGAGATCGTGACTTTGTGTATGTTGACGTTCATCTTGTCTGAGATGACGTCGGCCACATCGTGGAGCATGCCTTTGCGGTCGATACCGCGTATTTCGATTGTCGCGTCGAAGAACATCTGTTTGTGCATGTTCCATTTTGCATCGAGAATCTTGTTGCCGAAACTTGTTTTGAGTTTGTCGGCCACCTTACAGTCGCGCTTGTGTATCTCAATGCGGTTTTTGTTGTCAATATATCCCAGAATGTCGTCGCCTGGTATAGGATGGCAGCATCCCGGATAGATGAAGTTATCGATCGTTTCTTCGGAGATGATAATTGGTTTTTTCTTGTTGAAACCTTTCTCGACAATGAACAGGGCTTTCTTCTTTATGTCTTTGTTTGAGTTGCCGAGGAATGGTACAAACTTGCGCCATGTCAGGGCGTTCTCTTTCTTCTTGTCGTTGAGTTCGTCCAGTTCCTTGTCGCCAAGTGTTATAGTTTTCTTGCCTATGTTGAGGAACAGGTCTTCTGGTTTCTGCAGGTCATGGAGTGCGCACAGTTTATTAACGACACCCATGTTCATCTCCTTTTCGTTGGCTTTCAGCCATTCTGTCAGAATCTGCTCGCCTTCTTTCTGTTTCTCTCTGTTGTCACGGCGCAGGCTCACCTGTATTTTTCCGCGTGCCTTTGCAGTGGACACGAAATTGATCCATGACGGTTGTACGTGCTGCGACTTGGATGTGAGAATCTCCACTTGGTCGCCGCTTTGCAGCTTATGGCTCAGAGGCACCAGTTTGTGGTTGACTTTTGCTCCGATGCAGTGGGTTCCTAGGAATGTGTGTATCTGGAATGCGAAGTCGAGCACCGTGCATCCGGCCGGCATGGTTTTGATTTCGCCTTTGGGAGTGAATACGAATATTTCGCTTGCAAAGAGGTTGAGCTTTATCGTGTCGAGGAAGTCCATGGCATCCGGTTGCGGATCGTCGAGTATTTCCTTGATGGTGCTCAGCCAGTTGTTAAGTTCGTTGTCGTCGTCCACAACGATATCGCCTTCCTTGTATTTCCAGTGTGCGGCAAATCCCTGTTCGGCCACTTCGTCCATCTTGTTGCTTCTTATCTGCACTTCGATCCATTGTCCCTGCTTGGACATCAGTGTGACGTGCAGTGCCTGATAGCCGTTGGCCTTTGGGTGGTTCACCCAGTCGCGCAGGCGGTCGGGGTGTGATTTGTATATCTGGCTTATCGCAACATATATTCTGAAGCATTCGTTTATCTCCTCGCTACGTGCTTTCGGGGTGTATATGATGCGCACGGCCAGAATGTCGTATATTTCTTCGAAGGTGACATGTTTGTTCTGCATCTTGTTCCAAATGGAATAAGGGCTTTTCACTCTTGCCTTAATCTGATAGTTGATGCCCATTTTGTCGAGCGCTTCACGTATCGGGGTGGTGAAAAGTTTGAACAGTGTGTCGCGTGAAGCCTGGGTAGATGCGAGCTTCTCTTCAATGGAAGAGTATTCCTCCGGGTGCTCGTATCTGAAACTCAGGTCTTCGAGTTCGGTTTTTATTTTGTTGAGTCCGAGACGGTTTGCCAGCGGTGCATATATATAGAGAGTCTCTCCGGCAATTTTGTACTGTTTGTTTGCTGGCTGGCTTTCAAGTGTCCGCATGTTGTGCAGACGGTCGCATATTTTTATAAGAATCACCCTTATGTCGTTGCTCATCGTCAGAAGCAGCTTCTTGAAATTTTCAGCCTGTGCAGATGCCTGTTCGCCGAATATACCGCCGGATATCTTTGTCAGTCCGTCGACAATCTGTGCTATCTTGCTTCCGAAGATGTTCTCAATGTCCTCAACCGTATAGTCAGTGTCTTCTACAACGTCGTGGAGCAATGCCGAGCATATGCTCGTTGATCCGAGGCCCATTTCCTCGCATGCTATCTGTGCCACGGAGATGGGGTGTAGTATGTATGGCTCGCCGGACAAACGGCGCACACCCTTGTGTGCCTGTCTCGCAAAGTTGAACGCCTTTGTTATGATGTCAACCTTTTTGCGGTGACGTGTTGACAGATAGGTGTTGAGCAGATGCTGGAACGCATCGTCTATCATCTGAGCCTCAGAGGCTTCTTTCTGTTTGTCTTTAAGATCCAGGTCGTCCATGACTATAGTATTTTAAGGTGATTGTTTATGCGTGATTATCTCACTCTGAGCTTCTTGCCTGCGCGTATGTTTGTACCACTAATGTTGTTGAGTCGTTTAAGTTTGCTTACAGTAGTATTGTTGCGCTCGGCTATTTCAGACAAAGTGTCTCCCTTTCTGATGGTGACAGTCTTTGATCTTGTGGTACGTTTACGTCTTGTACTCTTCTTGCGTGTTGAGGCTACCGGTGCAGCCTTGTTGATTTCAACCTCGGTGCGCTTGTTCAGAAGCTCCTCCGCATTGTGTGCATATATGCGTTCCTCGTTGTCGATGAAGCTGTTGATCTGTGTTGACGGCAGTCTTATTGCAGATGCCTGTGTGTTGCCGTTGACTATGTTGCGGCGGTATTGTGGGTTGAGTTCCTTTATCTGGTTAATATCCATGTTGAGCACACTGGCAATCTGTTCGAAGTGTACGTCGCGGTTCACCATTACCGTGTCGGTCTTAACAGGCAGGTCGGCTCTCATCGGGCAGATGTTGTGGTCGCAGTAATATGTCATGATGTAGTTGGCTGCGATGAACGCCGGAACGTATCCTCTTGTTTCTTTCGGAAGGTAAGGATAAATCTGCCAATAGTCGGTTTCGCCTTTCGAACGGTGCATGGCTTTTGTTATGTTGTCCGGACCGCAGTTGTATGCTGCTATCACGAGGTTCCAGTCGCCGAATATTTTGTAAAGATCTTTCAGATAGTGTGCTGCCGCGTACGATGATTTAATCGGGTCGCGTCTTTCGTCAACGAGCGAATTTATCTGGAGACCGTATTGTTTTCCGGTTGTGATCATAAACTGCCAAAGACCTGTCGCGCCTACACGTGACACGGCGTTAGGATTGAGCGCAGACTCCACTACAGGCAGATATTTCAGTTCGAGCGGCAGTCCGTAAGCCTCGAGTGCTTCTTCGAATATCGGCATATAGAAGTTCTGTATACCGAGCATCATGCTTACGGAATGACGTAGTTTGATGCTGTATCTGTCAATCATCTGCTGCACTGCGTCGTTGTACGGCATTTCGATGATTGTAGGCATTTTGCTCAGTCTTTCCTTATAAACCTCTTTGTCGTATACCGGATTTATGTCTGGCATGTTGCATGTAGTGTCCGGTTTCAGATAAGTTTTTATATGGTATTCGCTTAAAAGACTATCGAATTCGCATGTCATGCCTCCAGGGAGTTCGATGGTTTCTTTTTCTCCTTTTTCGTTTGTAACTGTTATTTCTGTGTCGTCATTTCCTGATTGTGCATTTACCGGACTGCAATATCCGATAACGAGGGCGGCTATGAATAAACTTATTTTCTTCATCAATTGTTGTTCTTATTTTTCTGATTGGTAATGTGATAATATAGTAGCAGTGGAGTGGCTGTATGTCAGAAATTCAGACTGCAACTCACTCCAATGGAGTTTGATTTCAGTGATATCCTGTTGTCGTTATAGTTGTTTATTATCGTTGGTTCAACGCTCATACTGAGATTCTTTGATATGTCAAATTCAGAAAGCGAAGCGTCAACATAAGCATCAATAACCGACAGGGCATACACACCGACGAGCACGAAGAAACTCATGTCGCGCCACCGACGGTAACGGTCTTTACGGCTTTTGAACAGACTTTTGTACCTTTCGATGTTTGTTTCGTCTATCTTGTTGCCCAGATGCAGGAACTGGTTATAGCTTTGTGTGTTAGGATCGTCGTCCATTATGTCGAGATACGCCTGTGAGTAGTCACGGTACATCTGGTTGTTCCACTGCATGGCGTATATACATCCGACAAATCCTCCGTAAACTATTGGAATCTTCCAATATTTGCGGTTATATATCTGTCCGGCTCCCGGTAATACCAGTGCCAGCCATAATGCCCGCTTGGGGTTAGGCCTCCATGTGGCCCAATCGCGCTTTGCCTTCTTTGCAACCGAGTCGGTTGTCGCAACGAGCTTCAGACTGTCATCGTGCGAAAGCATGCTTTCTGCACTTATAATGCTGTCTGACGAATTATGCTCGTTCCATGCGGCAGATACCGGCGTGGTGACAGTGTCTGTCTCACAAGTCGTGGCTTGTACGGCGACAGGCATGCATGCTATAAGGCATACCCGCAGTATGTCGGATAAATGAAATCTCACGCTTATTGTTCTTTCATTTTATCGAAGATGTTCATAATGCGCTCCAGTTCCTCTTCGTTGGCGAAGGGAATGGTTATCTTGCCTTTACCTTTTGGCGAACAGCTCATCTGAACCTTTGTATGCAGGAAGTCAGACAAGCGGTTTTTAAGCATATTGAATTCCTCCGGGAGTTTTGCCTTTGCTGCAATCTTCTTTTTGCCGCTTTCTATATCCTCGCCGTTTTTCAGCTGTTGTGCCAGTTCCTCCACCTTGCGTACGGAGTAACCGTGCTTCTGTACTTCGTTGAACAGTTTTATCTGAAGCGAAGGGCTGTCGATGGCAAGCAGTGCGCGGGCATGTCCCATGTCTATTTCTTTTTTCTGAAGAGCCATCTGCACTTGTGCCGGCAGACGCAACAGACGCAGATAGTTGGTTATTGCCGTGCGGCTTTTTCCCACACGTTCAGATACCTTTTCCTGAGTCATGCCGTCAGCTTCGAGCAGATGCTCGTAGGCAAGTGCAATTTCTATGGCGTTCAGGTCTTCGCGCTGTATGTTCTCCACAAGCGCCATCTCCATGACGTTCTCATCCTTTATGGTGCGTATATACGCAGGGATGGCTTCCAATCCGGCCAGTTGAGATGCGCGCCAGCGGCGTTCTCCGGCAATGATCTGGAATCTGTGCTCGGCTGTCTGTCTGAGAGTTATCGGCTGTATTATGCCGATCTCGCGTATGCTGTTGGCCAGTTCCTGCAGCGCTTCTTCGTCAAAATCTCTTCGCGGCTGGTTAGGATTTGGCTCAATCTGGTCCAGTGGAATTTCGTTGATGGTTGATGTGCCCTGTGTACGCACGCCGTTTGTGTCGATGAGCGCATCAAGTCCTTTTCCTCTTTCTATATCGTCGAGTCCTCGTCCGAGAACGTTTTTGCTGAATTTCTTGTGTACTGCCATAGGGCGTTATTGTTATGTGTGTTGTCTGTTGTGTTGTTTTGGCTGAAAGTCCGTGCCGCAGACACGTCTTGTTGAAGTCTTGCAGATGCGTCTGTCGCATATCTTCAGCCTGCATTCTTTATTTTGGGCGTCAGATTCTCTATCTGTTTTTGTTTATTATTTCCTTGGCCAGTGCAAGGTGGTTCTTACTTCCTGTTGAATCAGCATCATAGAGAATTACAGGCAGTCCGTGGCTCGGGCTTTCGCTCAATTTTACGTTTCGCTGTATGACAGTCTTGAAAACGAGTTCCTGGAAATGGCGTTTCACCTCATCATAAATCTGGTTTGCGAGTCTGAGACGGCTGTCATACATTGTCAGCAGGAATCCTTCTATTTCCAGTTTCTGGTTCAGTTTGCTTTTTATTATCTTTATTGTGTTCAGCAGTTTGCTGATACCTTCGAGTGCAAAGTATTCACACTGTACGGGAATGATCACCGAGTCGGCCGCCGTAAGCGCGTTTACTGTGATGAGTCCGAGCGACGGGCTGCAGTCAATCAGAATATAGTCGTATTCGTCGCGGATGGAGTCGAGCAGCCGTTTAATCATTTTCTCTCTGTCGTTGAGGTTGAGCATTTCTATCTCGGCACCCACCAGGTCGATGTGGCTCGGTATTATGTCGAGTCCGTTGATGTCGGTTGTATAGATGGCGTCGCGCACGTCTGCGTGGTCAATAATACATTCATAGAGCGAGCAGTCCACTTCTTTAAGGTCGACTCCCAGTCCGCTCGATGCGTTTGCCTGCGGATCGGCGTCAACAACGAGTACTGATTTCTCCAAAGTAGCAAGCGAAGCAGCCAGATTTATGGTTGTTGTGGTTTTACCTACGCCGCCTTTCTGATTAGCTAATGCAATAATTTTTCCCATCTCAGTCTAATGCTTAGTTCGCCGCACGAAGGGTCGTGCACGCAGCAGAATATAACTTCAGGACGTGGTCCTGCATTTGATTAAAATTATTGGCAAAGATACATATTTTATGTGAGAAACGGATAGTTTAAACCTTTTTTCGTATTTTTGCATGCAAATTAAATGTAAATTTATGAAAGAAAAAAGGCCTTTGATACTCATTTCAAATGATGACGGATATCATGCCCGTGGCATAAACAGTCTTATAGATATGCTGTCGGATATGGCCGACCTGCTTGTGTGCGCTCCCGAGTCGGCGCGTTCGGGCTTTTCGTGTGCGTTTTCGGCCACTACGCCGCTCCGCCTGAAGCTGCGCAGACACAGAGAAGGTGTAGATGTGTGGTCGTGCAACGGAACGCCTGTTGACTGCGTGAAACTCGCCCTCGACCGCTTTTGCGCCGACCGAAAACCAGATATGGTGATAGGCGGAATAAACCATGGTGACAATGCGAGCGTCAATACGCATTACAGCGGAACGATGGGCGTGGCCACCGAAGGCTGCATGAAATACATTCCATCTGTCGCTTTCTCGCTTTGCGATCATCGCGATGATGCTGATTTTGAACCGTTGCGCCCGTTGGTGAGAAGCATCACGGAAAGAGTATTGCGTGAAGGTCTGCCCACAGGAGTGTGTCTGAACGTCAATTTCCCGCTTGTCGACGAGTTCCGTGGCGTGAAGATATGCCGCATGGCAAAAGGCACATGGGGCAATGAGTGTGTGTGCATGAAGCACCCTCACGGTTATGAATACTTCTGGATGACAGGCGAATACACAAACGATGAGCCCGAGGCTGAAGACACAGACAACTGGGCTCTGACTCACGGATATGTGGCCATAACGCCTACCACAATAGACGTTACGGCCTATGATATGATTGACAAAATGAAGGGCTGGACCTTCTGAAAGCATCAATACCGATGAAATATTATCTTATAGTGGGAGAGGCCAGTGGCGATCTGCATGCTTCGCGGCTTATGAACGCACTGAAGGAGAATGATGCTCAGGCTGAGTTCCGTTTCTTCGGGGGCGACCTTATGTCGGCTGTCTGCGGAACACGCGTGAAGCATTATAGCGAACTGGCATACATGGGCTTTGTCCCGGTGCTCACGCATCTGCATGTCATCATGCGCAACATGACCCTGTGCAAGCGTGACATAACGGAGTGGGGGCCTGATGTGGTCATTCTTGTCGATTATCCTGGCTTCAATCTCAATATAGCACGCTATGTTCATGCTTCCACCGACATCCCCGTCTATTATTACATATCGCCAAAAATATGGGCGTGGAAAGAATGGCGCATAAAAGACATCAAGCGCGATGTGGACGAACTTTTCTCCATTCTTCCTTTCGAGATACCGTTTTTCGAGAAAAAACACGGCTATCCCATACATTATGTGGGCAATCCTACGGCCGGAGAAGTCGGTGCGTTTCTTGACGGATACAAGGAGACGAAGAACGAGTTCTGCAACCGTGTCGGACTGGAAGAAGGCAACCCTGTTGTGGCGTTGCTGCCGGGCAGCCGCCGTCAGGAGATAAAGGACAATCTGCCCGCAATGCTTCAGGCTCTCCGTCGTTTCCCCGACTGCCAGCCGGTGTTGGCATGTTCGCCGGGCATACCTGATGAATATTATGATGCTTTCGCCCATGATGGCACGTTGCGCTTTGTACATGGCGAGACTTACGCGCTGCTTGCGAATGCCGACGTGGCTGTTGTGACAAGCGGCACTGCCACACTTGAGACCGCGTTGTTCGGTGTTCCGCAGGTGGTATGTTACAAGACTCCGCTGCCGGGACTTATCTCATGGTTGCGACGAAAGCTCATACATGTCAGATACATATCGCTTGTCAATCTCATAGTCGATGCCGAAGTTGTGAAAGAACTTGTTGCCGATACCTTCAGTGTGGATAACATAGCTCACGAACTGTCGCTCATCCTTCCCGGTGGCGAGGGACGTAAAGCCATGCTCGACGGGTATGCTTCGGTGAGAGAACGCCTCGGTCATGAGGATGCTTCGCAGAATGCCGCAAGGATAATATGCGATCTGCTGCGGTCGCGTTCTGCCGGACGACGTGCGAAATAAGGCTGATTGGATAGCAGTTATAAAAACACGAAACACTCTCTTTTTGTTCTATTAACGGGAACATCAGGTGTAACAGGTTGCGATATGGGCTTTCCGGACTTACGGAACGGCCTGTTTTGAGGTGCGGAATAGCCTGTTTTAGGCATCAGAACGGCCCGTTTCATGGCTCGATACGGGCTCTTTGAGAGTGCGGAACAGGCTTTGTCAGACGACGGTTGAAACCGCTTTATGTTAAAATACTTGTATATATAAAATATGCGCCCATGACATGGATGATGTCATGGGCGCAGTTTTTATTTTCTTTGATTTCATTCTTTATTCGGCGAATGCATGGCGATAGCCTTTTATTTTGTTCCATGCTCCGCGCGTGAAGTCGGGCACTGCCACAGGAGCGCTGCCGTTCTCTATTGACAGGCGTGTCAGTTCGGCCATGCAGCACCATTCCGCCAGGTCGTAAACGTCCATGTCGAGCGGCAGACCGTTGCGCAGGCAGTAAACCAGACGATAGTCCATGATGAAATCCATTCCGCCGTGTCCGCCCACTTTCTTGGCTGTTTCCTCAAGCTCCTGATGTATCGGATGCTTGTATTTCTTCATAAGCATGTCCTTCACTTCCTGCGATACGGCCGAGTGCATGTCCAGCTTCTCATGATCGGGGATGCCTGTTGAACCCGACTTGTCGGGGCGCAGACAGTATTGTTCGATAGGATACTTGTTGGCAAATCCGTTTGTTCCGGTGAGCTGATACATACGGCTGTACGGACGTGGATTCATCACGTCGTGCTGTATGTGTATGGTCTTGCCGTTCTCGGTGCGTATGAATGTCATTGTGTGGTCGCCGTTCTGGAAGTCGGATCCGTCCTCTTTCTGTAGTTTCTTCAACAGTTCCGGACCTGTCACAGCCTTGGTGTCCATGGCCACGAGCGTCTTCATGCGGTCGCCACGGTGTATGTCGAGCAGCTGGCATGCCGGTCCCAGTCCGTGTGTGGCATAAACATCGCCGCGGTGTTTGCGGTTGTAGTCAAGCCGCCAGTTGTTCCAATAGTATGGCCAGAACTCCTCAAGGTTGTGTATGTATGAGCCCTCCACGTGCAGTATGTCGCCGAACACACCGTGCTGGGCCATGTTGAGCGTGGTCAGTTCGAAAAAATCATATACGCAGTTCTCCAGCTGCATGCAGTGCTTGCGTGTGCGTTCAGAAGTGTTGATGAGCGCCCATATCTCGTCGAGCGTCATTGCCGCCGGCACCTCAATGGCTGCATGTTTGCCGTGTTCCATGGCGTAGATACCCATTTCGGCATGGTGTTTCCAGTCGGTTGCTATGTATATGATGTCTATGTCGTCGCGTTCGCACATCTTCTTCCATGCGTCCTCGCTGCCGTAATACAGGTCGGGCGCGGGCATTCCTGCGTTTGTCACAATCTTCTGTGCGTTCTCTGCGCGTTCCTTTATGATGTCGCAGAGAGCCACTATTTTTGTTCCGGGAATGTGTGTCCAGCGTTCCACGGCTCCCGGACCGCGCATTCCGAGCCCGATGAATCCTACTCTGACTGTTTCGAGTTTGGGTGTAGTCAGTCCCACAACGTCTTTTTGTCCTTCAGGACGTTCGGGTACTTTTACTTCAATAGGGGAATACTTTGCCACGCTTTTCGGCGCACAGCTCCAGCACAGCAGCATTACTGCTGCAGACAGTAAGCAAAAAAACAGATTTTTTTTCATAATAGAATGGTAAGGTTTGTTTTTTATTTTCAGGTTCAGGCCGATCCTTATGATTTATAGTCGGGTGCAGGACGGATCATGTCTGCACCCGACTTTATGTTGTTTTCAGAACAATGTCAGAGTGTAAAAGTACACCACAGCTGCGGGTATTGCCATGAGCGACGAGTCGAAACGGTCGAGCATTCCGCCGTGTCCCGGCAGTATTTTTCCGCTGTCCTTTATGCCCATGGTGCGTTTGAATAGCGATTCAACGAGGTCGCCCCATGTTCCGAAGAATACAACGACAAGTCCGAGTCCCATCCACTGGGCCACCGACATTGTGTTGCCGTACATCAGTTCACCGGTATTGCTGTTCTCCACATATCCTATAATGGCTGCAACAGCCAGCACGAGCAGTCCGCCGCCTATGCTGCCTTCCCATGTCTTGCCCGGGCTTATTCTCGGAAACAGTTTGTGTTTGCCGAATAGCGATCCGAAGCAGTAGGCTCCGGTGTCGTTGGCCCAGAGGAAGATGAAGATGCTGAGCGGTGTGAGGTAGCTGAACACCACCTGTCCGCCGTAGTCCCTGAACGCCAGTATGTTTATGGTGGAGAGGGGCAGTGCCACGTACATCTGGGAAAGCATGGTGTACGCCCAGTTGTTTATGGCGTTCTTGCTTTCTGTGTACAGCTCGCTGATGAACAGGTAGATGACACTCAGAAGATAAGGTATGAACACAGCCGAGGGTGTGATGCCGCTGCAGAATCCGGCAACGGCAAGAAAAAGATAGACACCTGCGGCGGTGGAAATGAATCGGTTCACGGCCACGCCGTCAATTGTGTTCACTAATCCTGTGTACTCCCAGACTGTCAGTCCGGTGATAAGTGCGAACACCATAATCATCCCTTCGGGACACATGAAACACACAACGATAATCGCGACAAAGAGTACGCCGGTTATTGAACGTGTGATCAGGTTTTTCATTTTCTCACTCATGGGCTGTATTGCTTTAGTGTTTATTTGTCTTCCTTATTCTCTCCGTCGCCGTCGTTTGCCGGTGCGGTTGTGGTTTCCGGTTCCACATTTTTCTGTTCGAGAGATCTTTCGTGTTCGGCCTGTGCCTCCTTCACGATGTCGGGCATGTCTTCCAGTTTCGGAGTGTCGTCCTCCATTATCTCTTCCGAACGGCTTATCCATGGGCGTTTGCCGAATATCTTCTCCACGTCCTCGGCGAATATCACCTCACGTTTGAGCAGCAGCTCAGCCAGTTGCTGGTGACCTTCCTTGTGTTCGGTCAGCAGATCCTTGGCACGTGCGTACTGGTCGTTGATCATCTTGAGCACTTCGTCGTCTATTATCTTGGCCGTTGTCTCCGAGTAAGGACGCTGGAACTGGTATTCCTGATTGTTGTAATAGCAGATGTTAGGCAGCTTTTCGCTCATTCCGGCGTAGGCCACCATGCCGTATGCGCTCTTGGTTGCGCGTTCCAGGTCGTTCATTGCTCCTGTGGATATCTGGCCGTTGCAGAGTTCTTCGGCAGCGCGTCCGCCGAGCAGCGCACACATTTCGTCGAGCATCTGCTCCTTTGTTGTTATCTGGCGTTCCTCAGGCAGATACCATGCTGCACCGAGTGCACGTCCGCGCGGTACGATGCTCACCTTGACAAGCGGGTTGGCATACTCGCAGAACCACGACACTGTAGCGTGTCCTGCCTCGTGGAGAGCGATGGTGCGCTTCTCGTCGTAGGTCATAACTTTGGTCTTTTTCTCCAGACCTCCGATTATTCTGTCAACGGCATCGAGGAAGTCCTGCTTGCCCACAAACTTCTTGTTGTGGCGTGCTGCTATGAGCGCGGCCTCGTTGCATACGTTTGCTATGTCGGCACCCGAGAATCCCGGAGTCTGGCGAGAGAGGAAGTCTATGTCCACTGTCTCGTCGGTCTTCACCGGACGCAGGTGCACCTGGAATATCTCCTTGCGTTCGTTCAGGTCGGGCAGATCCACGTTTATCTGTCTGTCGAAGCGTCCTGCGCGGAGCAGCGCCTTGTCGAGCATGTCGGCACGGTTTGTTGCCGCCAGGATGATTACGCCGCTATTGGTTCCGAATCCGTCCATTTCTATAAGCAGTGCGTTAAGTGTATTCTCACGCTCGTCGTTGCCTCCCATGGCCGGGTTCTTGCTTCTGGCACGTCCAACGGCGTCTATCTCGTCGATGAATATGATGCACGGAGCTTTCTCCTTGGCCTGTCTGAAGAGGTCGCGCACGCGGCTTGCACCCACGCCGACGAACATCTCTACGAAGTCCGAACCGCTCATCGAGAAGAACGGCACGCCTGCCTCGCCTGCCACTGCCTTTGCAAGAAGGGTCTTTCCTGTTCCCGGAGGACCTACGAGCAGTGCGCCCTTAGGTATCTTTCCTCCCAGGTCTGTGTATTTCTGCGGTTCTTTGAGGAACTCAACAATCTCCTGTACCTCCTGCTTGGCGGCAGCCTGTCCGGCTACATCCTTGAAGGTTATGCCCAGGTCGTTGCCCTTTTCGTACATGCGGGCCTTGCTCTTGCCCACGCTGAACACGCCTCCGCCCGAGTTGCCTCCGCCCATGCGGCGCATTAGCAGTATCCACAGTGCGATGCCAAGAATGAAGGGTGAGAGGTTTATGAGCAGATTCATGAACGAGTTGCCTTTCTCGTTCTCATAGCTGAAGTCGCTCAGTTTTCCGGTCTTCTGCATCGAAGTGAGATACTTTTCAAGCTCGTCCACCGAGCCGAACTCCACGTTCACGGCAGGTTCCGGACCCACCTGCTTCGCGCTCTTGCCGAACACGTCGCGTATGTTTTTCGACTTCACATACATGGTAAGCATGTTGCGGTCCTTGTTCACTACTACGTTCTTGGCGTAGCCTTTTTCAACATACTCCTTGAACTTTGTGTATGTGGCCTCCTGTTTTGCCGAACCTCCTACGGCGAGCGCGTCGCCCCCGCCGGTGATGAAGAGTATACCCAAAGATATCAGTATGACTGTGTAAATCCAGTTCATGTTGAACTTGGGCATTTTCGGCTGGGTATTGTCGTTCTGATGTTTTTTTTCGTTATTGTCCATAATTGTGAAATGCTACATTATGCCAATCATTTGTTATATACGATAATGTTGTCTGTCCTTGTGCTGTGCTTTCAGTCGAGGTCGGGGATGTGGGTCATTGGTGCGTCCTCCCACAGATTCTCGAGGTTGTAGAACTGACGCGTTTCCGGCAGGAACACGTGCACCATAGCGTCGATGTAGTCCATTGCCACCCACTGGCTGTTGCCGAGTCCGTTCACGTTGGCTGGTTTTTCACCGGTTGTCGTTCTCACCACTTCTTCGACAGAGTCTGTTATGGCTTCCACCTGCGACGGCGATCCGCCCTGACATATCACGAAATAGCTTGTTATTGCTCCGTCGATGCCTCTTAGGTCAACAATGGTTATATTCTGTCCTTTTTTTTCCTGAATTCCTTTTGTTATTGAGTCTACCAGTTTGTTTGTTGTTTCCATTTATGCGAATTTTGTTTTTTTGATTCAGTCGGGGCTTCTGCCTCAATGCATTAGAAGCTCCTGAAGTGCTGATTTTTGCGTTTGTGTTACTTGATAATGTTTTTAATTAATAATGTACAAAGTTACATCTAATAATCTGAAAAACGAGGGAAACAGGCCGTTTATTTATTTTTTTTAGAAAAAAGTTGCGAAAAATGTTTGTAGTTAAAAAAAATGTGTACCTTTGCAGTGCAATTCAGAAATGATGACGCAAACAAATTGGGATATGGTGTAATGGTAACACTACAGATTCTGGTCCTGTCATTCTTGGTTCGAGTCCGAGTATCCCAACACAAAGCCGGATGTATCGCAAAGATGCATCCGGTTTTTTTATTCCCTATGGTCGTGTCAGGGTGGCGCTTTGCGGCTTTATTGGAATTTCTGTGTAGATTGGTTTTAATACAAAAACAGTGGTTCCAATCCTGTATCGGCATTGTTGATTTCTGCTGAAAATAACAATATCGGGCCCGTTCCATATTCTTTGCATCCTGCGGTTTTTCGGTCTGAGTTTTCTGTTCTACCCCCAAAAATTAGCGAGTATTTGCGGGCAGACTTTCCTTCGGACGCAAATACGCGAAAAATGAGAGATTTATGCAAGGCGTTGAAAATCAGTTGTTTATAATTAATAGCTGTTTTTCTGTCCTGCGAAAAGCACCGTTTTGGCATGTGATATTGCCCGTTTCATGGCCTGAAATGCACAATATCACACCCTCAAATGGACGAAACCATGGGCTGAAACGGGCTTTATCGGAATGTCAGGTATGCCATTCCGCACTTCACTGCAGGGTATATAAAAAGTCTGTATGGTTGGAAATGGGCTTTATAGCGCTTGATTTAACATTTCTTTACATCTCTTTTGCGATTTTCTTTTGTCAAAAAAAAGTCAAGAAAATCCGCGGATCCGTTGCTCGAGTTTTCTTTAAAAGTGCCGACATGAGGAGTGAGAAAGAATGCGGGATGTGTTCATGCCTTTTGCGGTGAGGATTTATCGGCTGTTGCAATGTGAGTCAGATATGAGGAAATGTGCTGTTACGCTTTATGCCATCAGTCCAATATAAGAAAGTTTTCCGCCGTTCCGTGCTGCTTCATTAATAAAAACATTCACTGCTGAATTCCTTTTTACAACTGACCTGTGCGCCGTCTCCGGTTGTCTGTGGGGTTCAGGCCGGAGCTTATTGAGCGTGCGGTGAGAGGCTGCGGGGCGGATGTGTCACGTATGAAAAGATGCCGAAGGGGCTGTAAACGAAAAAACGGGCAACCGGCCTTTGCCGATTCCCCGCCTTTCTATATAAACGTTCAATAAATTCTTCTTAAAGAAGAAGACATCAGATTGACCTTATTTCTGAAGGTCGATCTTGTGTCCTAAGCTTACTGCCTTAGCAATCATGATTGCTACAACGGCAAATGCAAAAAATGTTACCATAGTCTTTTTACCTTTCTTTTAATTTTAATTTGTTATCCTTTTTGTCTTTTCGACGCTGCAAAGATAATACGAATAACGTACCGCGCAAGGGCTTTTTCATTAAAAGTATATGAATATGATGTTTTATTGACGTACGTCAATGAAAGCCAGAGAAATGTTACAAAAACTTTACAATATGTCATATATTTGTCATAAAATATGACTTTATGTCATAATATACGCCATTCTGGCACAGAGCGGGTTGCCGGTAGGCATGTCGTGCTGACTTGTTTGCGGAGCGCGGGCGGTGATGCGGTATGCCGTGAGGATGGTTTGGGGTGTGAAGCTAAAAAATGTTTATTCATTTGGTTTAATTACATTATCCGACAGTTTTTTCGTACATTTGCATTATATATATGAACAATAAAGAACTCTAACAGAAACATTGGAACGCAGAAAAACATTCAACGATATACTGAAGGTCGTGTTTTCGCTATTGCTTGGCGGACTGATACTTTACTGGATGTATCGTGACTTCGATTTTAAAAATGTCAGTCGGGTGCTTCTCCACGAAATGGACTGGACTTGGATGTTGTTGTCTTTTCCTTTTGGCATACTGGCACAGATGTTCCGCGGCTGGCGATGGCAGATGAGTCTTGAACCTATTGGCGAACATGCGAGAGCATCGACAAGCATCAATTCCATATTCCTTTCTTATGCAGCCAGCCTAGTGGTGCCGCGCGTGGGCGAGTTTGCGCGTTGCGGAGTGCTCAAGCGCTACGACAGAGTGTCGTTCACGAAGGCGTTGGGCACGGTGGTCACCGAGCGCATCATCGACTCGTTGCTCGTGCTTGCCATAACACTGCTCACACTGTTTTTCCAGTTGCGCGTGTTCGACCGCTTCTTCAGCCGCACCGGAACCAACATAGAGATAATGTTCGACCGTTTCTCCACGGCTGGCTATGTAGTGACTGCCGTGTGTGCAATAGCCGCAGCCATACTGCTGTGGTATCTTCTGCGCAGGTTCTCTGTATATAATAAGGTGAAGTGTACCATAAGCGGAATAATGCAGGGTGTGTTCTCCCTGCGCGGTGTGAAGAACATGCCGCTCTATGTGTTGTTCACTCTTGGCATATGGGTGAGCTATTTTCTGCACTACTATCTTACGTTCTTCTGCTTCGAGGCCACCTCGGGGCTGGGCGTGGCCTGCGCACTTGTGACATTCATCGTGGGAAGCATCGCCGTGATAGTGCCCACACCCAACGGAGCCGGACCGTGGCATTTCGCCGTGAAGACCATGCTCATACTCTACGGAGTGGGCGAGACCGACGCTCTCTACTTCGTGCTTATCGTCCATTCGGTGCAGACGCTGCTTGTCATTCTGCTGGGCGTCTATTCGTGGATAGCATTGTCGTTCACATCGGTGAGGACAAAAGTGGCCGCATGTACGGCCGATAATGATGACCAACATACTATTAATAATAAATAGAAAAGCTATGACTGAAATCAAAAACCTGAAACCTGAGTGTGTGTGGAAGAATTTCCATGCGCTTACACAAGTACCGCGTCCGTCAGGACATCGTGAGAAAATACAGCAGTTTCTGCTCGATTTTGCAAAAAATGCCGGCGTTGAAGCATTCAAGGATCCGGCCGGAAATATAGTGATGCGCAAGCCTGCTACTCCGGGAATGGAGAACCGCAAGGGCGTAATCATGCAGGCACACATGGACATGGTGCCGCAGAAAAGCAAGGAAAGCACCCATAACTTCGAAACAGATCCTATCGAGACTTGGATTGACGGCGAATGGGTGAAGGCACGCAACACCACTCTTGGTGCCGACAACGGCATAGGTGTGGCTGCCATAATGGCCGTTATGGAGGACAAGACTCTTGTGCACGGTCCGATAGAAGGACTCATCACAGCCGATGAGGAGACAGGTATGTTCGGCGCAAACGATCTGCCTGAAGGACAGTTGCACGGTGACATACTGCTCAATCTCGACTCGGAGAGCTGGGGACACTTCTGCATTGGTAGTGCCGGTGGCGTGGACGTAACAGCCACTTTGGAATATAAGGAAGTGGAGACTGACAGCACTGATGCGGCTGTACGCGTTGTGCTCAAAGGTCTCAAGGGCGGACACTCCGGTCTGGAAATTCATCTTGGACGCGGCAACGCCAACAAACTGATGGTACGTTTCGTACGCGACGCTGTGGCAGAGCTCGACGCACGTCTGGCTACATGGCACGGCGGCAACATGCGCAACGCCATTCCGTTCGAGTGTGAGACTGTGCTGACACTGCCGAAGGAGAACGTAGAGGAACTGAAGGCAATGGTGGAGGAATACCGTGTGCTGTTCAACAACGAGTTTGCAGGTATTGAGAACGATATCCACTTCTTCGTAGAGGACGTGGAAACACCGGCTATGGAAGTGCCGGAGGATATACAGGACAACCTCATCGACGCTATCTACGGATGCCACAACGGCGTGATGCGCATGATTCCGTCGTTCCCTTCAGTGGTTGAGACTTCTTCAAACCTCGCCATAATAGAGATTGGCGGCGGCAAGGCAAGCATAAAGATTCTTGCACGCGGTTCACGCGAAAGCTACAAGGAGTACATCGTCAACACACTGCAGAGCACATTCAACATGGCCGGCATGCGTGTGGAGACTTCCGGAGACTACTGTGGATGGGATCCTAACACTCAGAGCGAGATTCTCCATCTGCTCACCACAAAATACAAGGAGCTCTTCGGTGAGGAGGCACACGTGGTTGTCGATCACGCCGGACTGGAGTGTTCTATCATCCTGGGCAAGTATCCGCAGCTCGACGTCGTATCGTTCGGTCCGACAATCCGTTCGCCGCACACAACAGGTGAGCGTTGTCTCATACCGACGATAGAGCCGTTTTGGACTCTGCTCACAAAGACTCTTGAGAACATTCCCGAGAAATAAACGGTACATATAGCGGTCGGGTCTTTCCTTAGGATGGCCCGCCGCCTTGTGTGACACATACATTCTGCGGACGCAGTGGGCTACTGACGTATTGATGTCAGTAGCGCTGTGTCCGCTTTTTCTTTGTACTTCCGCTTCGTGACAGGAGTGTTCTGCGACCGGCAATCACGCTTTGTATGCTCTTCTGTTGCGCTGTTTGTTGTGGTGTGTGCAGTCAAATAATTCAAATTAATGCCATTTTATTTTGTCCGCCACCCAAGTTGCTGTATCTTTGCCGTATGAAAACTGTCAGACCAAAGAAAAATCTCGGTCAGCATTTCCTGACCGATCTTAACATTGCAAAGGCTATAGCAGACACAGTGGACGCGTGTCCGGACATTCCGGTGCTTGAGATTGGACCGGGCATGGGCGTGCTCACGCAGTTTCTCATGGAGAAAGACCGTCTGCTGAAGGCTGTTGAGATAGACGCGGAATCGGTGGAATGGCTCAACAGTCATTATCCGGCGCTGCGCGAGAACATCATCGGCGACGACTTCCTGCGCATGGATCTGTCGCGCCTGTTCGACGGTAGGCAGTTTGTATTGACGGGAAACTATCCTTACGACATATCGTCGCAGATATTCTTCAAGATGCTCGAAAATAAGGAACTGATACCTTGCTGCACGGGAATGATACAGCGCGAGGTGGCGCAGCGCATTGCTTCGGCGCCGGGAAACAAGTCGTACGGCATATTGTCGGTGCTCATACAGGCGTGGTATGATGTGGAATATCTGTTCACGGTGAACGAAAACGTGTTCAATCCGCCGCCAAAAGTGAAGAGCGCCGTCATACGAATGACGCGCAACTCAACTGAGAATCTCGGCTGTGATGAGGCATTGTTCAAGCGCATTGTGAAGACCGTCTTCGGTCAGCGGCGCAAGATGCTGCGCGTGAGTCTGCGCCAGATAATGGGCGACAAGACCGTAGCTCCGGAGTTCTGGCAGCACGAATGTATGACGCGCCGACCCGAACAGCTGTCTGTCGCCGAGTTTGTGGAACTTACAAATCTTGTTGATGCTGAACTGAAAAGCGCTGTCTGACCGCGCTTTTCAGTCATTATTTGTCTATCGCCGCCTGCGCTGTCTTCATGGCTTCGGCCCGCGCCGGTTTGCCGGTGGCGGTCATCGGCAGTTCGCTGACGCATATATAATGTTTCGGGCGGCTGTATTTCGGCAGATGATCCTCGCATAGACGGCGCATCGTTTCGCTTTCGTCGCCCTCCACAAGCATTGCCACCGCCTCGCCCAGACGGTGGTCCTTCACCTTGGTTATCATGAACCGGCACGCCGTGTGCGGCTTCAGCTGCCGCTCCATTTCCTCAATCTGCATCTTTATTCCTCCGCTGCACACCACGTTGTCCTTGCGCCCGATGATGCGGAAACGCCGTCCGTCGGCGTCCAGCTCGGCTATGTCGTTGGTCTTCAACCGCTTTTCGCATACGGCAGGCGCGTCTATCATGAGGCAGCCGTCAGTGTCGGTGGCTATGCTTACGTTCTCAAACGGAGTGTACCATTCGCTTGCCTCAGGTCCGTTGAGCCGTCGCAGGGCTATGTGCGACAGCGTCTCAGTCATGCCGTATGTGCTCCACACGGCGTTTGGAAAGTCTTTCAGAGCGTCGCACAGCGCGTCGTCCACCGCTCCGCCGCCTATTATGAGCTGTCTGACGCCCATGAGCAGTCGGCGCTCCTCGGGGTCGCTGATGCTGTCGTAAACCTGAAGCGGCACCATCGCGGCGAACACGGGAGACCGGTCAAGGCCGCGCAACGGGTGGCCGCCCGGCTTAACGCTTATCAGTCTGAGGCCGGCGACAATCGACCGTACCACCACCATCTTGCCCGCAATGTAGTCGAGCGGCATGCACAGCAGAGCCGTATCGCCCTGCTTCAGACCGAGAAAACGGCAAGTGATGCGTGCGCTTGCCTCCATGCGGCGTTTTGCCACACGCATCGGTTTGGGCTTTCCTGTCGAGCCGCTGGTGTGCACCGTTATGCAGTCGTCGCCGTTGTTCCATTCTTCAAGAAATTCCTCAAGAGTCATATTTGCGTTTGTTTTTATTTTATGAGATAACGTGTGTTCTGTCTGCCAGGACGCACATGTAAAATGATAAAGCCCAAAACGCGTTGTCAAAGAGCCCGTATTGAGGCCTGATAAAGCCCATTTCAGGGCATGAAATGGCCTGTTTCGCGGCCTGAAACAGTGCGTTTTGCAGGCTCAAACAGCCTTTTTCGTGAGCGATGAAAGCTGATGGCGGTCTGAAACGTATGAACAACGGCATTCCGGTATCGTTCAGAACTCACTACAGAAAGTGTCGTTCCGTTGTGCGGTATGGAGTTATTGCGGTCAGCGTGTGCGCCACAACCGGTCTTTTCTTATTTCGAGCGGCATGGGCAGATTGTCCGTGAAAAGCTGTCCTGTGCCCAGTCCCTGTGGCATGCTTATGCCTGGTCCGTAGATGTGGGCGGCAAGCTGAGCCACCGCGTTCAGTCCCACGTTGCTTTCCAGTGCGCTTGTTATCCATGAGCCGATGCCTCTCTCACCGGCAAGCCTTATCCATTCCTCCGTGCCGTGCATACCTCCGTGAAGCGACGGTTTGAGGATGATGTACTGTGGTTTTATGAAGTCGAGCAGTTGGGCCTTCATGTCATTGGCGTTCACTCCTATGAGTTCCTCGTCGAGTGCGATGGGCAACGGAGTCTCACGGCACAGCTTTGCCATATCGTTCCACTGGCGTTGCCTTATCGGTTGTTCTATGGAGTGGATGTCATATTTTGCGAGCTGCTCGAGCCTTTCCGCCGCGTTGTCTGGAGTAAAACCGCCATTGGCATCCACACGCAGCTCGATGCTGTCCTTGCCGAAGCGTTTTCTGATGTGCCTTATCAGCTCCAGTTCCTGATTGAAGTCTATTGCTCCTATCTTCAGCTTGACGCATGCGAAGCCTGCCTGCATCTTTTCCTCAAGCCGCCCCATCATCTCTTCGAATGAACCCATCCACACCAGACCGTTTATGGGTATGCCTTCCTCGCCGCGTGTGAACGGAGTGTCGAATATGGTGGTGCCGCCGTTGTCGAAGCTTTTCTCGGCTGTCTCCATGCCGAAGAGCATCGACGGGTACGGACGCATTAGGTCGTAGTCTATCGATTGTCTCGTCTCGTACATCCGACACAGGGCATTCAGCGTCTGCTCATATTCGGGAGACGCGTCGCAGCTAAGGTCGGGCAGGGGCGCACATTCGCCCAATCCTTCGCGTTGCGGTTCCTCGTCCGACGTCATTTTCAGAAACCACGATGTGCGCGTGGTGTATATCCCGCGTGACGTTCCGGCAGGTTGTTTGAAGTGGAGCGTCCGTTTCGTTACAGTGAGTCTTTTCATTTACCGGTGTTTTTTGTTTCTTTATGTTGTGTGATGATGAGGCTTTACGCCGTTCAGAGTGACTTACGGGAGCTTAGGATATTTGCTGAAGTCGGGCTTGCGCTTCTCAAGGAATGCCTTGCCGCCCTCCTGAGCTTCGTCCAGGAAGTAGTAGAGCATGGTGGCGTCGCCGGCAAGTTCCTGTATGCCCGCCTGTCCGTCGAGTTCCGCGTTCAGGCCCGCCTTTATCATTCTCAGTGCGAGCGGACTGTGCTCCATCATCTTCTCGGCCCATTCCACGCATGTGTCCTCCAGCTGGTCGAAGGGCACCACCTTGTTCACCATGCCCATTCGCTCAGCCTCTTCGGCCGAGTACTGACGGCAGAGAAACCATATCTCGCGCGCCTTCTTCTGTCCGACGATGCGTGCCAGATAGGATGCGCCGAAGCCGGCATCGAACGATCCCACCTTCGGTCCGGTCTGTCCGAATATCGCGTTGTCGCTTGCTATGGTGAGGTCGCACATCAGGTGCAGCACGTGTCCGCCGCCTATGGCATATCCGTTGACCATTGCTATCACCGGTTTCGGCAGCGACCGTATCTGTTTCTGCACGTCCAGTACGTTGAGTCTCGGCACACCGTCCTCACCTACATATCCTCCGCGACCTTTCACGTTCATGTCACCACCCGAACAGAAAGCCTTGTCGCCAGCACCGGTGAGTATCACCACGCCAATGCGTTGAGCCTCCCTGCACCATGCGAACGCCTTCGACATCTCCCACGTTGTGCGTGGTGTGAAGGCGTTGCGCCATCTCGGGCGGTTGATTGTTATGCGGGCGATGCCGTTGTACTCGTCGAAAAGAATCTCCTTAAAGTCGAAACCTTCTATCGGTTTCCATTCTCTTGTGCTCATATCTTTTATGTTTTGTGTTGTCGTAAACTGTATTCAGTCGTGGCTTCTTCGGACTGTTGTCTCACAGTATTGAGCATGCTGTATGGCATAAAACGCTTTCCTGTTTCTCATGTCCTTTGCCGCCGTAGTGGCAAAGTTATCAAATTTTTGCCATAAGAGCAAGCATACGTACATATGACTTGGTGTTCCGCGTGTTTTAAAAGATATACATATATAAAAAACAGGCATGTCTTCAGAAAGACATGCCTGTCGGAAATTACATATAATAATATTATGTATTGCTTACTTTATAACCTTTACAGTCTTTGTAGTTCCGTCAGAGAACTTCATAACCTTTACGTTAATACCCTTCTGTGCGTTGCTGATGCGACGGCCAGAGAGGTCGAAGTATTCTGTTGAAACAACATCAGCATCATTGCCTTCAACCTTGTTGATACCAGTTGTAGTCTTCTTTATTTTGAGGTTGTCATAGCTGTCGCTGTAAGCTAAACCAAGATTTCCACTATCGTCTTCAGATACAAACAGGTTTGTGAGTGTATACTTAGACATTGTGTAGCTGTCAGATGCTGCATTGTATGTGAATGAAACAGGATCATAAATGATTTCACCGCCGTTATTGAAGTCAACAAAAGCAGATGCAACATCTTCTGTTACGATTTGCGGTAATGACATAGAGAGTGTTCCATTCTCATAGGATGCCATAGTCCATGAGTCAGGATCTACTTCAGGCAGAAGGCCTTTGATGTAGCATGCATCTCCGAGGTTTATGATCTGAACGGTTCCGTTTTTGGTTTCTAATGGAGTACTATATCCTTGATGATCGTATGTATATTCATGTTCATCTGCAGCAGGGAACAGGTTTTCTGGTACAAATTGCATAACACCAGCAAATGCGAGAGTTGCTGCGTAATCATCAGTAACTAATCCGATAAAACTATTATTGCCACTTTGAATAGTTTCATACTCATTGTCAACGGTGAGTGTGAAGTCTGTTGATGGTTCTGGGGTTACTTTTAATGTACCGTCTGTATTTGTAGTTACGGATACGCTACACAAAATAATATTATAAGCTATAGTATGTACCTATTGATTGTCCGTTCTTCAAGGTTATGGTATTTCCATCCAATTCACCTTCAATATATGTATTGAACATAGAAGGATATATCATGTTTTCAATATAAACCTTGTTGTCAGTACCATATATAATATTGATTGCTTTGTGGAATTCTGGAACAGCACCGAAACCATAAACAGTGTTGTAACAGTCGAGATAATAAGTATGAGATTCTCCTTCTGGAGCTTTTGCCGGAGCTTTTGCCATGTTGTTAATTGAAGCAGACGGCATTTTCATAAGATTATTTACCTTCAGATTCTTGTCTAATGTCTTGACATTCTTGATAAAACCAAACGGTTTCTGTGCCATGCTGCCCAAAGAGAACAGAACAGCTGCAATAAGTAAAATTTTTCTCATAACTACTATTTTTTAATTTGTTGTTAAAACTTTCTTCAAAAGTAGGTATTATTTTTTACAAATAACAAGAAAATGCCATTTTTTTTTGCATTATGAATTGATTTTTTATTTCTGTGCTTACTTAAAGACGTCAAAAAAAGGCTTTCACTATATTATAAAAAGATAATTTTTTGTTTTTACTGTCAGTTTATAGTGTGTGTCTTTTTTGAGTAGGTTATTGCGGTAAGGGTATTTTTCTGTTTAAAGTGTTGTTTGTTGCGGCATGCGCATCAGAGTTTGAGCGATTTGAAGTAATCGCCCATCACTCTGTTGTCTGTTGCCGCATTTGTCGTCACCTCGAGTAGCATAGGACGCTCAGAATGTCGTGTGAGCAGTGTGACAATGCCCAGTTGCATTTCTTCCATGTTGTGTGCAGCCATATATCCGATGTTGTTTTGTGTGCATATGCCTTCGGCATTTGTTGTGTGACATGCAGCCACGAGCTTGTCTGCCGCCGCGCTTTCGCTTAGTCCAGGGAGTCCGCGGAATATGCTTCCTCCGCTGTTGTTGAGCAGGATTATGCGCAGATTGCCTTTGAGCGAAGTGTTCCACAGTGCGTTCTGGTCGTAAAAGAAACTCAGGTCACCGATAATGCAGAACACCATGTCGGCCGTTGCCATGGAATGTCCTGCCGCAGTTGACAGACTGCCTTCAATGCCGTTCACACCACGGTTGCACTCCACATGATGTGTGGCGAATATGTTTGCGAGCCTTATGGCCGAACTGTTGGCATAATGTACGTGCCAGTCGTATTCCATGTCGGCAAGCTGTTGTTCAAAGTATTTCACCACAGCCATCGACGAATATGCTGGTTCGTATTCTTCGGAATGGCGTTGTGCTGTGTTAAGTTCCTTGTTCCACATTTGCAGGAAGCGTGTGCGTTCGACATCTATGTCGGCTGTCTTATCTGTCGATGGAACTGTGTCTGTGTTTTTGTCTGCACGTTTGAGCAGTTCCAGCAGACGTTTCAGGGCGTCAGGACTGTCGTACTGAGCGATGTGCGTGAGATGCATGAGCGGGTCGGTCACGGCATAAGCGTCGGGTGTAAGCAGGCATGACGGTGCACCGGAGCGCCGCAGAAAACGTCGTGTGGCCTTGCTCACGACGGTGTCGCCTATATATAATATATAGTCAGGCATGTAGTTTGCGTCATTACCTATGGAGCGTATCACCTCATCAAAATGCACTACGTCGGCCCCGAGAGGCTCGCACAGAGTGACAAACGAGCGTGACAAGGCGTGCAATGTGTGGCTGTCTATAGCTCCGTACGGCATTTGTCCTATGACCACCATGGGCCGTCGGGCTGTAAACCAGGCATCGGGCAGCGTGTCGCATATGTCTGTGCCGTTGCCACGAGTGCATCGCACGATAGTGCGTTCGCTCGGCAGACATTTGCAGTCGAATGTGAATAGCGGCTCGGTTATGGGTACATTGATCTGTACCGGTGCGCCCGTGCGGCATGTGGACAGATAAAGTGCCTCGCACACAAGGCGGTTGCACATCCAGTGTTCCTCATCGTTATGAGGTTCGGGCAGTGTGACACACTTGCGCACCATTGTTCCGAAAGCGCCCGGTTGTGGCAGAGTCTGTCCGTCGAGCTGGCCTATCCATTGTGCGGGACGGTCGGCTGAGATGACGATAAGCGGTATGTGACGGTAGAAAGCTTCGGCCACGGCCGGTGCAAGATTGAGCAGAGCCGACCCGGACGTGACACATACGGCCACAGGTTTCATGCCTATGGCCAGACTTATGCCTATGGCGCAGAAGCCTGCAGAGCGCTCGTCGGTCACAGGGTAGCACTCTATGGCCGGACACTCGTTAAGATTGTGTACGATGGGAGCGTTGCGGCTGCCCGGACACACCACTGCATGACGCACTCCGTAAGCGGCGAGAAGCGCCGTGAGTATGTTCACGTTTTCCTTGTTGCTGTACATTTCAGTCGTTGTTTATCACACACCGCATGGTGTCCATCTTACATTCTGTCTCTTCCCACTCATGCTGTTCGTCGCTCTCGCGCAGAAGTCCGCCGCCGGCATAGAGTCGGTAACCGTTGTCGCATATGCTCATGCAGCGCAACGATACGAACAGACGTGTGGCGCCATCAGGTTGCAAGGGTCCGCTGAAACCGCTGTAATAGCTGCGTCCCGCCGACTCATTGCTCATGATGAAGTCGCGTGCTTCGTCCTTAGGAATGCCGCACACGGCCGGAGTGGGGTGCAGACTGTCGATGACATTGCCAAGGATATTCATGTCATCGAGTGTGAAGGTGAAGTCTGTGCGCAGGTGTACCAGTCGTCCGGCGCGTGCCGTGTATGGTCCCTTGCTGCTTATGTTGTAGGCGAAGCGTCCTATGCGGTCGCGTATGTATGACGCCACGTAGGCCTGCTCGCGTGTGTTTTTATCGTCCCATTCAATGGTAGTGTCGCACTGTGCGCTGCCCGGTGTGTCGAATCCGAGCTGGCTGTCGTCAAGCCGCATTGTGCCTGCCAGCGCCATAGTTGAGAATATCGGCGCGTCGCCACTGAGCAGAATCTCCGGTGTAGCCATGAGCCATGTGCCTCCCTGAGGTGTGGACACGAGTGCCACGAACATCCGCGGATAGAGCTGGCACGCCCTTATGAAGAGCTCTTCCGGTTGTGTCGGGGTGGTGCACTCCACGTGTGAGCTGCGCGCAAGTACCAGTTTTTCGAATTCGCCTTTCTGCAGCGACTCGTGGAAAGCAGCGAAGTCAGTGGCGTACATGTTCCTCTCGTCTTCATCTTTATGGCGTGGCGGAGCGTATGCAGCCTGTGTCTGTCGGCAGTCGGGAGCCTCCATTGTCTCCGTGAGATCCGGTCGTATGAGCAGTACAGGGCATGATTCCGATATACAGAACGGAGCGAAAACGAATCCGCTCCGTCCGTTGAGTTCACGATATGAGTGCAGTTCTTCGGGTATTCCCGTGGTCTGCGTTATCTTCACTATATGTCTGCCGTGCGGCAGACGGTACATGGCATAGCTGCTCATTTTGTTCTCGGGCTGAGTATGAAATTGGTTACCTCTACCGACGAAATGAGTTCGCCGGCGTTGTTTTTCAGTTCTATGTGCCACAGGTGCAGTGTGCGGCCCTTGTGTATGCATCGTCCGTAAGCTGTCACGGTGTCGCCTTCGAGCACCGCCTTCATGTGGTTGCCGGTCACGTTGATGCCAAGGCAAATCTTACCCGGGCACAATGCCATGGAGCCTATGCCTGCAAGGTTCTCTGCCAGTGCGAGTGATGCGCCGCCGCTGAGAAATCCGAACACCTGGCGGTTGTGTCGTCCCACCTTCATGCGTGCCATGCACGTGTCGGGTTCGGGTGTAGATATGAAATCCATACCGAGCGTTTTGGATAGTCCGTCCTGTTCAAGTCTTACTCTTTTGAGTTTTTCAATGTCCATTATCAGAAGTGTTATATAACTGTGTCAGAGCCCTTCGCGGTAGAAGTCGAGGGCTTCGAATATTTCGTCTTTGGTTGCCGTGCGGTTTATGCGTATGTCGCCCACGTCGGCCAGAAGTGTGAAGTTGATGGTGCCCGCGGTGTTTTTCTTGTCGTGAGTCATCAGTCTGTAAAGTTCCGGATAGTCGTCGCATGTCACTTCGGGCAGTGAGTAGTTCTCGCGTATGAACGTCGCCGTCTGGCGCAGTTTCTCTATCGGGAAACCATCCTTAACATGACTGAGATACAACTCGCACGCCAGTCCCCATGCCACAGCATAACCGTGGAGCACCGGGTGACCTTTCTGCATGGCCAGTGACTCGAAGGCGTGGCCCACGGTGTGGCCCAGATTGAGGGCCTTGCGTATGTTCCGTTCCAGCGGGTCGGCCTTTACCACCTTTTCCTTTACCTTCACCGATTCGGCCACCATCTGCTGCAGACGCTTCAGGTCGGGGCTGTTGAGGTCGAATGTCAGCAGGTCGCTCCACATGCGATCGTCGCTTAGCAGTCCGTGTTTGAGCATTTCGGCATATCCCGAGCAGATGTTTGCATGGTCGAGCGTACCGAGGAAGAGCGTGTCGAGGATGACAAAGCGGCTGTCGCAGAACACTCCAATCTCGTTTTTCAGTCCTCCGAAGTTCACACCCGTCTTTCCTCCGACAGATGCATCGACCATGGCGAGCAGTGTTGTCGGGATGTTGATGAAGTCGATGCCGCGTTTGAATGTCGATGCTACGAATCCGCCGAGGTCTGTCACCATGCCTCCTCCAAGATTGATGAGGCATGAGTGGCGCGTCGCGCCTCCTTCCTGCAGACTGCGCCATACGCTGGCGGCAGAGTCGATGTCCTTATGTGTGTCGCCGGCCTTTATGGTGATGAGGGTTGCATTCTTGAGCGAGAGAAAATCCCTTAGTCTGGGCCAGCAAACGTCGCGTGTGGTTTCGTCGGTCAGTACAAACAGTCTGTCGTGTTCGCACTCGGATATCGCTTCGGTAATCTCGATCTCGATATCCTCGGATAAGATAATTCTCTGTTTCATAATATCTCCCTTTCTGTTTTAATATGTGAACACCGTCAAGTGATGGCGCGGCATATATATTATGCAAAGATAGTGTAAACGGCCTGCAATACAAAATAAAAAACGGCATTTTTTGTATTGTGCCACCATGCCCTGTCGCTGTCAGAACACGTATATTCAGTCATTGTTACGAAAGAGCCGGGATTGGATGAATAAATATGCAAAATGCTTCGGGGTGTGTATAAATATACAACGTCAACTTCACGAGAGTGCCGTCGGAAGTCAGAAAAAATTTTTTGCGGGCATATACGCGAGTTTTGAAGATATAAGCCAACGCTCTGTGCTTCAGTCGCTTACACAAAAACGCCGTCTGATATGCTCCTGACGGCTGTCTGATAAAGCCTTTATCAGGGTGTGATAAAGCCCATTCCATCGCCTGATAAAGCCTGTATGACCACCCGAAATGCTGCATTCCACACCACGATAAAGGCTCTTTCGCGCAACACGCATCAGAAAGCGATAAAGGAAATCGCATTTATATTCATCTTTTATACAGGTTTTACTGTTCTCGAATTTCTATTTTGAAAATTTTTATTGTCAAAATTTTTTACTTTGAGAATTGCATATTTATGCATTCCTGTGTAAGCACGGTTGTTGCGTCACAGTGCACATCATGGCACTATACTGATTGACAGAAAAAAATAAAAAAACGTGCTTTTATGAAAGAAAATTAAACCTTGAAAATAAAGATTCGTCTAAAAAAGCGTGAACCCATTATAAAAACAATCAATAACTGGAAATGAAAAAAACTGTTCTGATTATGCTGCTTGCGCTGGTGTGGACGGCTGTCTCTGCACAGAACCGCAGCATCACCGGCCTCTTGACAGACCGTGACACGAAGGAAGCAATGCCACAGGTGACTGTGCAGATGCTCAACAGCGACAGCACCTATGTCACAGGTGCAACGTCGGACGATAACGGAAAATTCACATTGAAGGCCCATTCGGACGGCAAGTATATCCTTAAATTCACAAGTGTGGGATATATTGTCAGCTTCAAGAATGTGGAAGTGAAGGACGGCCGCGATGTGGATTTGGGCGAGATAACGCTCGGAGCGGAGGCCACCATGCTCAAGGGAGCCACCGTCACGGGCCACGCTGCCAGGGTGGTGGTGAATGAGGACACGCTGGTTTATAACGCGTCAGCCTACCGCACGCCTGAAGGCTCGGCCATAGAGGAGCTCATAAAGCGTCTGCCGGGCGCGAAGATAGACGACGACGGCAAGGTGACCATCAACGGACAGGAAGTGAAGAAGATAAAGGTGGACGGCAAGGAGTTCATGACAGGCGACACGGAGACCGCGCTGAAGAACCTGCCTACGTCCATCGTCGAGAAGGTGAAAGCCTATAACGAGAAGAGCGACCTGGCCAAGGTGACGGGCATTGACGACGGAAACGAGGAGACAGTGCTCGACTTCGGACTGAAGCGCGGCATGAACAAAGGTATCTTCAGCAATATTGATTTAAGCTACGGAACAGAAGACCGGTATGCCGAGAAACTCATGGGAGCATATTTCAACAATAAGTTCAGGGTGATGCTCATGGGCAATCTGAACAACGTGAACGACAAGGGATTCCCCGGTGGTGGCGGACGCGGCAACTTCGGACGCGGACGCAACGGACTGACAACGTCGAAGATGGTGGGCGCGAACTTCAACTATGACGACGGCAACAAGCTGAAACTCGACGGAAGCGTGCGCTGGAACCACACCAACAACAACGCCCGCACCAAGAGTTCGTCGGAGAACTTCGTGAGCACCGTGGGTTCGTTCTCAAACAGTCTGAACCAGAGCTATTCGCGCGGCGACCGCTGGAACGCGCAGATGCGACTGGAGTGGAAGCCCGACACAATGACCAACATCATGTTCAGACCTTCTGTCAGCTATTCGGCCGACGACAGCCGTTCCATAAACCGCTCGGCATCATACAACGCCGATCCGTACAACTACGTGACCAATCCGCTCGACGAGGAGTCGATAGCAGAGTTGGACAAGGAAGATGTGATGGTGAACAGCAACAATGGAACGTCCATAGGCTACAGTGAGTCGAAGCAGTTCGGTGGTTCGCTCCAGTACAACCGCCGTCTGGGCAACAAGGGACGCAACTTCACCATCCGTGCCGAGGGCCGCTACAGCGAGGGCAACAGCAACAATCTGTCGCTCACCAACGTGCATCTGTATCAGATACTCAACCAGGCAGGGCTCGACTCTACCTATCAGATCAACCGCTATCGCGTCACTCCGACACGCAACTACAACTACACTGTGCAGGCAACATACAGCGAACCGCTGTGGAAAGCCACGTTCCTGCAGTTGAGCTATAAGTTCAATTACTCTTACAGCAAGAGCGACCAGAACACTTACGACTTCAGTAATCTGGGTGAGGACTACTTCTCAGGACTCACGCCTGCATACCGCGGATGGGGCGAATACTTGGCACGTCTGGAAAATCCATTCGAGACCTACTTCGACAAGAGTCTGAGTTGCTACTCGGAATATAGAAACTATACGCACGACATTGAGGTGATGTTTCGCATGATACGCGAGAAGTACAACTTCAATGTGGGTGTTCTCTTCCAGCCGCAGCGCTCCAACTACAAGCAGGATTACCTAGGTGTTTACAAAGACACTGTGCGCACGGTGATGAATATCACTCCGACGCTCGATTTCCATTATCGTTTCAGCAAGCTGAGCAGCCTGCGTATAAACTACCGCGGATACACTTCGCAGCCGAGCATAAGCTCTTTGCTTGATATCACCGACGACAGCGACCCGCTGAACATATCGATGGGTAATTCGGGACTGAAGCCATCGTTCACCAACAACCTGAGAATGTATTATAGCAACTTTATCGAAAACCACACTCAGGCCATATCCGGACACCTCAACTTCAGTACCACGCGCAACAGCATAAGTACGAAGGTGACATACGACGAACAGACCGGTGGACGTATAACGCGCCCGGAGAACATAAACGGAAACTGGAACCTGAACGGTGCGTTCATGTATAACGTAGCCATCGACTCTACGGGATACTGGAACGTGAGCACCACAACCGACTTCAAATATGATAACTATGTGAGTTATCTGAGCCTTGACCGCACCTCTGATTCGCAGAAGAACATCACGCGCTCAATGACACTCGATGAACGCCTGGCGGGTAGCTACCGCAACGAGTGGCTGGAGCTTGAGCTTGATGGTTCGTTCCGGTACAACCATGTGCGCAACAAATTGCAGGCACAGAGCAATCTGGACACATGGCAGTTCTCATACGGAGGAACCGTGTACATTAACTGTCCGTGGGGCACAAATCTGTCGACAGACATTCATCAGAACAGCCGTCGCGGATACAACGACAATTCGTTCAACACCAACGAGCTGGTATGGAACGCACAGATATCGCAGAGCTTTCTCAAGGGTAAGCCGCTGTCGGTGATGATTCAGTTCTACGACATCCTGCACAACCAGAGCAACTTCAGCCGTACCATCAACGCCATGCAGCGTAGCGATGTGGAGTATAACGCAATCAACAGCTATGCCATGTTGCACGTGGTCTATCGCTTCAATCTCTTCGGCAACAAGCAGTCGCGCAGTGAGATGAGAGACCGTCCGGGTCGTCCGGACGGCCCTGGTGGTCACGGAGGTCCCGGCGGAAGACCGGGTGGTCATGGCGGACGCCCTCCACGCGGAGGCTTCCCTATGATGCCGATAATGTGATATATAGATCAGTTGATTAAAATATCTGCTTGACCCGGTCTGAACGTGTGAACGTTGAGGCCGGGTCTTTTTATACATTATGAAAAAAAACAAACTTTTTTATATCATATTTAAACCTTATTATATTATATACGTCATAATAATAAACCAGCTATTATTATGACTCAACGACTTATTACGCTATATTTTCTTATCCTTTTATCTTTTGGTTGTGCCTTCGCACAGAAATCATCGGTCACCGGAACCGTTGTGGATGCGGCAAACGACAGCACTCTGTTCAGGGCAACCGTGCAGTTGCTGAAGTCTGACTCTACGTTTGTCGGCGGGGTTCTGACGGATAATGGCGGTAAGTTCAATATGGCCGTGAACGTGCCCGGAAGCTATATTCTGAAGGTGTCGAGCATGGGATACAGCGAGATTATGCGCAATGTCACGGTGGAGTCAGGCAAGAAATCGGATGTCGGGAAGATAGGATTGTCGGAGAGTGTGACGCTCCTTGGCGAGGCTGTAATCACGGCCAACGTGCCTAAAGTGGTTGTGCAGGAAGACACATTCGTGTATAATGCGGCGGCATATAAGGTGGCTGAGGGGTCTGTGATAGAGGAGCTGGTGAAAAAACTCCCGGGTGCGAAGATTGAGGAAGACGGTACCATAACCATAAACGGCAAGCAGGTGAAGAAGTTGTTGCTTGACGGCCGCGAGTTCATGGGCGGTGATCTGGAAACGGGACTGAAGAATCTGCCGGCAGACATCGTGGACAAGATAAAGTCGTATGATGAGAAGAGCGACCTGGCCAAGCTTACCGGAATAGACGACGGCGAGGAGGTGACGGTGCTCGACTTCGGTGTGAAGAAGGAGATGAAGAAGGGTTTCAACGTGAACACCAATATAGGCTACGGTACGCACGACAGATATGCCGGACGGTTTATGGGCGCGCGCTTCTATGGCGACCTGCGTTATACTTTGTTGGGGAATATGAACAACACGGGCGGAGGCGGAAAGCGACGTTCCAAGATGACCGGTGTGAACATAAACTATGAGAAACGTGACAAGCTGAAAATAGACGGAGGCATAAGGTGGAATCACTCCGACAACAATAGTTGGTCTAAGAGTGCAGTGGAGAGTTTCGTAAATACTACGGGAGCTTTCTCGAACAGTGAGAACCAGAACTATTCGCGCAGTGACGGATGGAACGCCAATATGCGACTGGAATGGAAGCCGGACACAATGACGACCATAACGTTCAGACCGTCGTTCAACTATTCTGTGAACGACGGACGTGGCTTCTCTTCGTCGGCTTCGTATAAGGAAGATCCTTATCTTTATGTGGATGAGCCGCTCGACGATGAAGGTATCGGGGTGATGGAGGACAACGGACTGATGGTGAACCGCCGCCGCAACAAGTCGCTGAGCAACAGCGACAACTGGTCAACCGGCGCTTCGCTGCAGTTTTTCCGCAAGCTGAACAGCAAAGGACGCAACATTGCCGTGAACGGAAACATTAACTACGGTAAGGGAAACAACAAGAGTCTGTCGGCCTCTAACGTTCATCTTTATCAGGTTAAGGATATGTACGGCAACGACTCTACGTATCAGACAAACCGCTACAACGTGGCTCCTTCCAACAATATGAGTTACAGTCTCAGGGCAACGTACACCGAACCGCTGTTCAAAAACGTGTTTCTGCAGATGAGCTATCAGTATCAGTACAGTCATAATGTGAGCGACCGCAGGACTTATAATTTCGAACGGATACCAGAAGAATCGTGGAACGAAATCATGAACGCGTATCGCGACTGGAACAGTATGCTCGGATTGTTTGAACAGCCGTTGGAATATTATCTCGACGACGAGCTGAGCCGGTATGCCGAGCACAACAATTATAATCACAACATCAACGTGCAGTTGAGGGTGGTTAACGAGAAATACAATCTTAACGCGGGTGTAGTGGTGAGGCCGCAACGCTCGCATCTCATACAGGATTATTGGGGAATGCTCGTCGATACGGTGCGAACGGTGACAAATGTATCGCCGACTGTGAACTTCCGTTACCGCTTTTCGAAGTACAGCGACATACGTCTTACCTATCGTGGATCGACGTCGCAGCCGAGCATAACAAGCCTTCTCGACATAACGGATGACAGCAATCCGCTCTATATAAGCAAGGGAAATCCGGGACTGAAGCCGTCGTTCACGAGCAATATAAATCTGAACTTCAAGTCGTATGCCATAAAACGGCAGCGCACTATAACGGCAAGCGCAAGGTTCAGTACAACACACAACAGCATAAGCAACATGGTTACGTATAACGAACAGACGGGTGGCCGTATCACGCAGCCGCAGAACATAAACGGCAACTGGAACGGATCGCTTGGTTTCTCTTACAATATGTCGATAGACACTGCCGGTGTATGGACTGTGGGCTCGGACAGCTGGGTGAACTATAACCACTATGTGAGCTATATAAATCTAAATAATTCCAGTTCGTCGGAAAAGAATGTGACTCACTCAACGACGTTCAGAGAGAATATATGGGGTAACTTCAGGAACGACTGGCTGGACGTGGGACTGCACGCTTCGGTAAATTATGACAGGACAAGAAATATGTTGCAGTCCAACAACAATCTGGATACGTGGAGATATTCTTACGGTATGGATGTCAATATAAATGCTCCGTGGGGCATGTCTTTCTGGACTGGCATCAATCAGAACAGCCGTCGCGGGGATACAACGAAAAGTCGATGAATACGGACGAACTGATATGGAATCTACAGGTAAGTCAGAGTTTTCTGAAGAAAAAATCGCTCATGCTGATGCTTGAGTTTAAGGATATATTGTGCGAGCAGAGCAATTTCTCACGCTCGATAAACGCCAACAGCCGAAACGATACGGAGTATAACTCCATCAATAGCTACGTGATGCTGAAGCTGGAATACAGGCTGAACATGTTTGGAGGAAGGAAATCAGGGCGTAATACGCGCCGTAACGGCTGACCGGAAATCAGATAGATGCAATCGTCTTTTCTATTGTCTCCGGATAGTAGCGCATTTCCAGCTCGTGCACTTTTGCGGCAATGTCGTCGGCACTGTCGCTTTCGCTTAGCGGAGTAGAGTATTGTGCTATTATCTCTCCGCCGTCGCACACATTGCTTACCCAGTGTATTGTTATTCCGCTTTCCTTCTCTCCGGCTGCCTTTACGGCTTCGTGTACGTGTCGTCCGTACATTCCCTTGCCTCCGAATTTAGGAAGCAGCGCAGGATGAATGTTCATCATGCGGTGGTCGTATGCCTTGACAAGGAAGTCGGGTATCATCAGAAGGAAACCTGCAAGTACTATGAAGTCAATATTGTAACGGCGCAGGGTGTCCATAAGAGTGGCTTCGTTGTTGAACTCACTTTTGGGTATCACCACCGTGGGAACATTATTGCGTGCCGCACGTGTCAGTGCATAGCAGTCGGGGCGGTTGGCTACAACAAGCGCGACCGATATCTCGGACGAGCCGGCAAAGTGTTTTATTATGTTCTCACAGTTGGTCCCGTTGCCGGAAACAAATATTGCTATATTCTTCATAGTGGTTTGTTAGTCTAAATCATCGTCATAATCGTCATCGTCGAAACCGAACATCGCCGGATCGATGAAGGCGTCGAGAGCTCTGCGCTCTTTCTTTGTAGGACGTCCGGTGCCGCGTGCTCTGTCCACGAAACCGCTTATGCGGCTCATCTCCAGCAGCTCGTATTGTTTCGGGTCTGTAACGTTCTCGTAAACCTCAGGAATGAGTTTCGCGCCCACACGCTGCTCTATTGGTTTCAGAATGCGGAAAGAGTAGGTGATTGGCGGCTTCTTAACGCTTACCGTCTCGCCGGCTTTCACCATGTGGCTTGGCTTTACATTTACGTTGTTTATCGTGACACGACCGTTCTTGCATGCGTCTGCCGCTATCGAACGTGTCTTGAATATGCGTGCTGCCCACAGCCATTTGTCTATTCGTGCTTCGTCTGCCATTATTTCTTTCCTAATTTGTTGTAGGCGTTCATCGTGTTGTCGATGCCCGTCAACACGAAACTCTTTATAATCTCAACGGCGTAGTCGATGGACGGTTGAAGTATCTTCATATCGTCATCACTGTATTTTCCCAACACCCAGTCAACCTGTCCGCCACGCGGGAAATCGTTGCCGATGCCCATACGGAGTCGCGCGTATTGTTGTCCGATAAGCTGCTGTATGTTGCCAAGACCGTTATGACCGCCGTTGCTGCCTGATCCTTTCAGGCGGAAAGCACCGAGTGGCAGTGAGAGGTCGTCCACAATGACGAGCAGACGCGACTGGTCTATGTTTTCCTTGTTGAGCCAATAGCGCACGGCATTGCCGCTGAGATTCATGTATGTGGTGGGTTTGAGCAGAAACAATTTGCGTCCTTTGAGGCTTGTTTCGGCCACAAAGCCGTAACGCTTGTCCTCAAAAACAATATTGGACGCTTTTGCAAAAGCGTCCAATATCATAAATCCAGTATTGTGGCGGGTTCCGGCATATTCGTCACCGGGATTGCCCAACCCTACAATTAAATATTTATCCATCTACTATAATGTTGCGGACAGGAGCTTCATAAATCCTTTTTCATGATGCTGAAGTGCCACTGTCCGGCATCAGATTGTCTATTGGAAACTTATTACTCTGCTGCGTTGGCGGCTGCTGCAGACATTGCGGCACGTGTCATCTTCACAGAGCATACGATAACTTCCTTGCTTGTTGCGATCTCAAGACCTTCGAAGCTGAGATCACCAACCTTGATGCTCTTACCGATCTTCAGTGATGTAACGTCGATGTCAAGGCGCTCCGGTATGATAGTGTAAGGAGCTGTAACGTCGATCTTGCGGATAGAGAGGTTCATCTTACCACCATCGCGTACACCCTGTGCCAAACCAACGAGTTTTACAGGGATACCGATTGTAACCGGCTTGTTCTCGTTCACCTCGAGGAAGTCTACGTGCAGCAGTGCGTCTGTTACCGGATGGAACTGCAGTTCCTTCATGATTGCTGTGTGAGACTCGCCGTCGATTACGAGGTTGATCATGTAGATATGCGGAGTGTAGACAACCTTACGCAGTTCGCTCATAGGAACAGCGAAAGCCATTGCTACCGGTTTGCCGTCCTGTGTTGCCTCACCGTAGAGGTTGCAGGGTACCAAACCTTCTTTTCTCAATTCTTTAGAAGCTTTTTTTCCAAGGGCAGTGCGCTTCTGACCTGTTACGTTAATTTCTTTCATAATAAAATGTGTTACTCTAAATTAAGTTTGATGATAGTCATGCCTTAATTCGCCATCACACGAGAAATGTGTTTCTGTATCGATGTACTCATAAAAGCGGTGCAAAGTTACTCTTTTTCTTTGGATTGCCCAAAGCATATCAAAAAAAAACATTAAACGTCTGTATTTTTTTGGCGGTTACTGTATTTTTCTCTATTTTTGCAAAGAATTTTATTGAAGGATGGATAATGATTAATCGTGAGCTAATAAGAATAAAGATAGTCCAGTTAACCTATTCTTACTATCAGAATGGCAACAAAAATATGGATAACGCTGAGAAGGAACTCTTGTTCAGCCTTTCTAAAGCATATGATTTATACAATTATCTGCTTGAACTTATCGTAGCCATTACACGGGAGGAAAGACATCGTGTCGAGATACTCTCTCAAAGGGCACAGCGTGAAGGTAAGGAGTTACCGTCGTCAAAGTTTGCTTATAACAAGTTTGCTGTGCAGCTCGAGGAAAACAAAATGCTCTGCGAGTTTGCCGAGACTCAGAAACAGTCATGGGAGGAAGACTTGGAGTTTGTGAGAAAACTGTGCAATCTGATAGAACAGAGCGAGGCATACGCCAATTACATGCAGTCGGAGGATGACTCATATGAGGCTGACCGTGAACTGTGGCGCAAACTTTACAAGCAGCTCATTCAGGAAAATGCCGACCTTGACGCTATTCTTGAAGAAAAGAGTCTTTATTGGAATGACGACAAGGAAATAGTAGATACATTCGTATTGAAAACCATCAAACGCTTCGATCCGAAAAACAAGCAGAAGCAGGAACTTCTGCCTGAATACAAGGATGAGGAAGACAGAAACTTTGCGCGTAAGCTTTTCAGAACAACAATACTGAATGCCGAGCAATACCAGCGCTACATGAGCGAGACATCGCGCAACTGGGATTTCTCCCGTCTGGCGTATATGGACATCGTGATAATGCAGATCGCAATTGCCGAGATGATGACTTTCCCGAACATTCCGGTAAGTGTCACCATCAACGAATATGTAGAGCTTGCCAAGCTTTATTCCACACCGAAGAGTGGAGGATACATCAACGGTATGCTCGACGCCATCGCACGCTTCCTTATCAGTACTGGTAAGATGTTCAAGTCGATGGACGAACCGCGCTCAAAGAAGTCTCAGGCCGCTGCCGAAACCAAGAAGAACGGCGGTGAAGAGCCTGCGGAGACAAAGGAAGACAATGCGGAATAATAATTGAAGAAATATAAACAAAATAACTAAGACTATAAAAGATGAGTACATTGGTATTGGCTGCTCAGGCAGCAGGAGCTCAGGGCGGAGGCTTGGGCATGTTGGTAATGATGGTGGCAATCTTCGTTATCATGTGGCTTTTCATGATACGCCCACAGCAGAAGAAACAGAAGGAAATACGCAAGTTCCAGAATTCTCTCAAAGAAGGAGCTAAGGTTGTTACCGGTGGTGGAATATATGGAACTGTAAAACGTGTTGATCTTACCACCAATACAATTGAGGTGGAGATAGCACGCGGTGTGGTTATTGTCGTTGACAAGAGCTACGTTTTCGCTGATCCGTCTTCACAAATGCCGAATGCCTGATGTCACGCATTCGGTGTAACAGGTGATACCTAGAACGTCGAAGGAATGGAGCGATTGACGCATGATTATAAAAACATCAGGAACTTCTTGTTCGGATTCTTGAACAAGGAGTTTCTGATGTTTTTGTTTTTTCTGGCTCTAAGCAGTATCTTCTGGCTTATGATGGCTCTTAATGAGACATACGAGCGTGAAATAACAGTGCCGATGTCGCTTACCAATGTCCCAAAGAATGTGGTACTTACCACAGAGATGGACTCCACAGTGAAGGTGACTGTGCGTGATAAAGGTTTTACGCTTGTCACTTACATTTACAGCAGACGTATGCAACCGATAAAGATAAATTTCGGAGCATACGCCAACAAACAGACAGGATACGGACTTGTGCCGTCTGCCGATATACAGAAGTTTGTCTATCAGCAGCTTATGGGTTCGTCGAAGATAGTGTCTGTCAATCCCGACAAACTTGATTTTTACTTCAATTACGGCGCTTCCAAGACAGTGCCGGTGCGTATGGACGGGTCGGTTGTACCGGGCCGGTCTTATTATCTTGCGTCTACACGCTTCTGGCCGGAGAAAGTCACAGTGTACGCGAGCAGGAAAATGCTCGACAGCATACGCTACGTGAAGACGGAACCGATACGCATTGTCAATTTCGAGGACACCGTAATAAAGGAAGTTCCGATAGCAAAGATACACGGAGTGAAATGCGTTCCGTCCACAGTCCGCATCGGACTGTATCCTGACATCCTCACAGAGGAGAGCGTGTCCGTGCCTATTAAGGCCATCAATCTGCCCGATGGAAAGGTGCTGCGCACATTCCCGTCGCATGTCAATGTAAGATTCACAGTAGGAGCAAGTATGTTCCGTACGGTGAAGGCAGATCAGTTTGTCGTTGTGGTGGACTATAACGAAGTGATGGGACATGCTTCCGACAAGTGCGATCTTCACTTGGTGAAGAGTCCTTACATGGTGCGCAATGCGCAGCTTGAGATAAATCAGGTGGATTATTTGGTGGAACAGCAGTAAGGGTATGCGTCCTACGGCAGGCGATGCCCGGCCCGACAGACAGCCGCAAGGCTGCCTGACAAGTCTGACACTGCGTTTGAAACACCGGAGTGACACCGATAACAGACAACAGAAAAATGAAAATTGCGATAACAGGAGGCATTGGTGCTGGCAAGTCATTTGTGTGCAAGTCGCTCAACCGACGCGGCATTGAGGTTTACGACTGCGATGCGGCCGCCAAAAGACTTATGCGCACATCACCCGCACTGCGCGATGCGCTCCGACGTCTTGTAGGCGACAGCGTGTACAAAGGAGACGTATTGCAGAAACAGGTGCTTGCCGCGTTTCTCCTTGCGAGCGACGCCAACAACAACGCTGTGGCTGATATTGTTCATCCGGCAGTAGCCGCCGACTACATGTCTTCCGACATCGAGTGGCTCGAAAGCGCCATTCTCTTCGACAGCGGTTTTGACAAACGTGTGCCTTTCGACTTTGTCGTCTGTGTCACGGCGCCCGTCGAACTGCGCATAAAGCGCATAATGGCGCGCGACAACATCACACGCAAGCAGGCGCTGGAGTGGATAGACCGTCAGCTGCCGCAACAGGAAGTGGTGGCACGCAGCGATTTCGAGATTGTGAACGACGGCCTTCATGACATAGATTTACAGATTAACAACATTTTAAACAAAATAAACAACAGATTATAAAAATGGAAACAATTCTTTCAATAGCAGGCAAACCGGGCCTTTACCGCCTGGTTTCGCGTGGAAAAATGAATCTTATTGTTGAATCACTTGATGAGGCTCACCGCCGCATACCGGCATTTGCGTCCGACCGTGTGACAAGCCTCGCCGACATAGCAATGTACACTGACAGCGAAGACGTGCCTCTGTGGCAGGTGCTCCAGAACCTTGGCGAAAAGGAAGACAAGAAAGAATGCTCGCTCAATTACAAGAAATGCTCTAAGGAAGAGCTGCACGCTTTCTTCGCAGAGGTTCTGCCCAGCTACGACCGTGAGCGCGTTCACGACAGCGACATCAAGAAACTTATACAGTGGTACAACCTCCTCGTGAAGAACGGCATAACCGACTTCAAGGAAGTTCTGATGCCTACTGAGGGCGACAATATCGACGACCGTACAGAGGAATAATCCTTTTCACGGCGTGTCATGGACGGTGTCTTCGGATGCCGCCGCCCACAACGACATAAGGGATGCATGCGTTCTGAAGGCATGCATCCCTTTATTTTTCTGCCATGATTGCACTATTTTCCTATGGACAGTTCTTTTTTATGTCTTTTTCACACCGTAAGTCACAATCAATACGTATCTTTGTCAATGGCTTGTTTTATTAGCCTTAATTCAAAAGACACAACAATCACGATATGAAATATATTCTTGCGATCGACTCTTTCAAGGGATGCCTGTCTTCGGCCGGTGCCGAGGAGGCTGTGGAAAAAGCCATACATGATGCCGAGCCCGATGCCGAAGTGCTCCGGTTGACCGTGTCCGACGGCGGCGAGGGTATGCTCGACGCTTTCATGAGCTTGTCGGGCGGCACCCGTCATAAGGTTCTTGTGCGCGACGCCATGATGCGTCATGTCGAGGCTGAGTACGGAATAAGTGCCGACGGTACGGCTTTCATCGAGTCTGCCGCCTCGTGCGGACTCACGCTTATCGAACCCGAGCTGCGCAGTCCGGTGCGTGCCACCTCCTACGGAGTGGGCGAACTTGTGGCGGATGCCGTGAGGCGCGGATGCCGCAACTTCATTATCGGACTGGGTGGCAGCGCTGTGAGCGATGCCGGAATAGGCATGCTGCGTGCTCTCACCGACGCCTTTGCCGATGGTGGAACGATGGATGATGCTCTCCGCGGCGTGCTCGGGCAGTGCCGGTTCACTCTGGCCAGCGATGTACGCAATCCGCTTTACGGTCCTGATGGCGCAGCCTGTGTCTACGGTCCTCAGAAAGGAGCGTCGCCGGCCGATGTTGTCATGCTCGACAACCGTGCCCGTCGCTTTGCCGACTTCTCCGCCCGCCACTTCGGATACGACCGTTCCTCCGAACCTGGTGCAGGCGCTGCGGGCGGTCTTGGTTATGCCTTCATGCAGTATCTCGGTGCCACGGTGCGCAGCGGAGCCGACCTTCTGCTCGACATGGCCGACTTCGACGCCATGCTCGGCGATGCCTCGTGTGTCATAACAGGTGAGGGACGGGCCGACCGTCAGACACTCATGGGCAAACTGCCCGGCCGTGTTCTGTCGCGTGCACGTGCAGCCGGAGTTCCCGTATGGCTCATCGCCGGCAGTGTGGCCGATGTTCTCGAACTGCTCGAGGCCGGTTTTTCGCGTGTGGAGGCCGTCACTCCCGCATCGATGGACACGGCAGAGGCCATGCGTCCCGACACAGCCCGTGCCAACATAAGTGAAACAATCAAACGACTGATGATATGAAAAAGAAAATGTTATGGTCGGCTGCTATAATGGCTGTAACGCTGTTGGCAGTCCTCATTGGTTCGGGCTTCTACATGCTCGACTATGCCCTGTCCAACGCAGACAGGTCGAAAAAGACAAGCTACGCATATGTAATGAAGAACTATCCGGAAACACGTCCCTGGCTCGACAGTCTGCAACGCAACGGCATTCTGCGCGATACGTTCATCGTAATGCCCGACGGCGAGCGCTCACACGCCATTTTTGCACGTTCCGACAGTGCCCGCGGACGCACCGCCGTTGTGGTTCACGGCTACAAAGACCGTTCCACCGGCATGCTCCACATAGCTTATATATATAATAAGGTGATGGGCTACAACATTCTGTTGCCCGACCTTCACGGTCACGGACTGAGCGATGGCGACGACATACAGATGGGTTGGAAAGACCGTCTCGACGTGATGCACTGGATGGATGTGGCCGAACGCATGTTCCGCCAGAATGGTTTCGAGTCGCGCATGGTGGTGCACGGAGTGTCGATGGGAGCCGCCACTACGATGAACATCTCCGGAGAGAAGACGCCCGACTACGTGAAATGCTTTGTGGAGGACTGCGGTTACACCAGCGCGTGGGACGAGTTCGCACACGAGATGAAGAAGCGTTTCGACCTTCCGGAGTTTCCTCTGCTTCATGTATCAAGTGTGCTGTGCAAGCTGAAGTACGGCTGGAGCTTCGGCGAGGCGTCGCCCGTGAAGCAGCTGAAGGCAAGTCATAAGCCGATGTTCTTCATACATGGAGGCAAGGACGACTTTGTTCCTACGGCAATGGTTCATCCCTGTTACGAGGCAAAACCGCAACCCAAGGCTCTGTGGATAGCTCCCGGCAGCGCACATGCCGTGTCCTACCGCGACCACAAGCAGGAGTACACCGACCGTGTGAAAGCCTTTGTGGAGAAGTGGAACAGATGATACGACCGTGACAAAATGGCGCAGCTGTGCGACAATCTGGCATAAAACTCCTGTTGGTACGTTAGTTGTATATATAAGAGTGAAGCCTTTAAAGAAAGGCATAACAAGAAAACAAACAACTAAAAAATAATCAGGAGGTATTAATTATGATGCCAGTTTACAGAAATTCATGGTTACCAGAAGTGTTCAACGACTTGTTTGTCAACTCACCGAAGACCAACGCAACGGCCCCGGCCATCAATGTCAAGGAGACACAGGACAGCTACATAGTAGAGCTTGCCGCTCCGGGAATGCGCAAGGAGGACTTTATGGTTCACATCAACGACGACGGTGATCTCACCATAAAGATGGAGAACAAACGCGAGGAGCGCGAGGAAGACAAGAAAGCACACTATCTGCGCCGCGAGTTCGCCTACTCAAAGTTCGAACAGACTCTTATTCTTCCGGACGATGTAGACAAGGAGAAGATCAAGGCCGGAGTGGCCGACGGAGTGCTCACAGTAGAACTTCCCAAGATAAAGAAGGAAGAGCACAAGGTCAGCAGACAGATCACTGTAGAGTAATCTTTTAAGAGTTATTTTCTCACGGTTGGCAAATTTTAGAATGGTTATACATTAAACACTGTCCCCGGACTCAACGTCCGGGGATTTTTTTGTCCGTATGTGCAGAACGCTATGGTCTGGCGGCGACGCTTATTCATGACTGCTGTAAGGAGTGCAGGACGCAATTCTGTATAAATATACACTTTTTTCAGTAAAAAATTTTGACAAAATAAAATCGCAAAATAGATGACAGCTACCCTCGTTACTACTGCCGGCAGATGCCTGTTTCTGTTGTTTCATGTCGCGACAATCGGTTGCTGACAGTACGATGTGGCTGTCACTGTTGTGCAATATAGGCTTTGTTGTGGTGCGAAACAGACTATATCAGGGTGCGATATGGTCTGTATCATGTCATGATAGAGCCCATATCAGGGTGCAAAAAGCACTCTTTCGTAAGCCGGAAAATTCTCTTTTTTGTAATGGAAAAATTAATGTGCTGATAACCAGTGGTTTATGTTATGTTTCTGAGAATTGAATATTTGCGTGCGACAGATCTTTTGTCTGCAAATAATCGATTCTCAGAGAGTTGACGGTCCGCGCACTGTATATTTATACAACAGCTTGTGCATAAATATACATTTGCTGTTGCTGCCTGTCTTGTTCCGTCTGATGATGTTCCGGAGCGGCGGCGTGCTGTATGTGATATGAATGTGCTGGTGGTGTCGGGGCGTTATGAATATTACTGAAAACGCCCTGCCTGATGCTGTCACAGCATCGGGCAGGGCGCGTGCTTTGGTTTATGGTCGGGTTTTTAGAAACCGTATATCTCCTTCAGTTTGCTGCCCAGCTGGTCGCCTCTGAGGTCGAGTGCGACAATCTTGCCCTGCGGATCTACGAGCAGACTCGACGGTATGGCGCGGATCTCGTAAGTGGTGGCGGCGACGGATTTCCATCCCTGAAGGTCGGAAAGGTTCGGCCACTGCATGCCGAGCTCATCCATTCCCTTCTTCCATGCATCCTCCTTGTTGTCGAGCGACAGGCCTACGATTTCGAATCCTTTGGCGTGATATTTCTCATAGTTGGCCTTCACGTTAGGCATCTCGGCGCGGCACGGTCCGCACCAGCTTGCCCAGAAGTCTATGAGTACGTAGTTTCCCTTGCCGCAATATTCGCTCAGCTTGTGCATCTTTCCGTCGGTTCCCTTCATCTCCAGGTCCTTGAACTGAGTGCCGATGATGGCCATCTTCTTCTCGAGATCGGCCATGTAAGCCTTTGCACGTGCAGCCATCGGATGGCTGGTGTAGGCATATTTCGGGTCGAGCAGTTCTTTCAGCTCGTCGAGTTCACAGTCGTACATGATGTTGTTGATGAACGCTGCCGGTATGATGTTGTCTTTGTTGTCGCGGATAATCTGCTTTGTGAGCTCTGTGCTCTTGGCTGCAATGGGCTCTATGTATTTGCTGTTCAGTTCCTCGGCCAGAGCTTTCAGTTCGGTTTCTGATTTGCCGCTCTTCTGTGCCTCGTTGTACTGTTCGATGTATTTTCTTACTTCACCGTTTATTGCATCGAGCTGACGGTCGTAGCCGTTGAGCTTGTTGTTCAGTTCAGAACCTTTGAGCGTCATGGTGGCAAGGTCGGTGCTTACCGGTGTTCCGTCGTTTATGAACACGATGTAGCTGGAACTTCCCTTAGCTGCAATGCCGAGGAAAGCGTCCTTCTTGTTGCTTCCCTTTATCTCGAATGTTCCGTTCTTTGTCTCTGTACTGTCTGCCACGCCCTTCATCAAGTCGATGACATACACCTTCGCGATGTCTGTCGGGCATGTGCCTTTAACCTCATAGGCTGTGTCGCCGTTGCCTGTCTGTGCCATAAGCGGCATGCAGCAGAACGCAAGGGCAGCTGTGATAATTGAATTCTTCATAATCATATATAATTAAAATGGTTTATGTTTGTGGGGCACAAAATTATATATTTTATTCCGTTCGGCGGTTATTAATCAATTAAAAATGTGTAACTTTGCCACCGAATTTGTATTCAGAGTGCTTGGTAAACCTCTTAAAAAACAAGGAAATGGACATAAACAGGAAGACTGTGAGCGTGCTGTTCATGCTTTTCAGCATGCTCTTCTGCGTTTGCCTTATTACGGCAAACGTGCTTGAAACAAAGCAGATATCGTTCGGACCGATAAACATTACTGGCGGATTGCTCGTATTCCCCGTGTCGTACATCATCAACGACTGTGTGTGCGAGGTGTGGGGATATGCCAAGGCGCGGCTGCTCATCTGGCTGGGCTTTGCCATGAACTTCATATTCGTGATGTTCGGAGCGCTTGCCGACGCCATTCCCGGCGCGCCTTATTGGGACAACGACGCCGGATTCCATGCCGTGTTCGGTCTTGCACCGCGCATAGCTGCCGCGTCGTTCGTGGCTTTTCTTGCCGGATCGTTCATCAATGCCTACGTCATGAGCCGCATGAAGGTGGCTCACGGAGGCCGTCATTTCTCGCTGCGTGCGGTGCTCAGCACGGTGTTCGGTGAGACTGCCGACTCGCTGATATTCTTTCCGCTCGCCCTCTCGGGGGTGGTGCCGTTGTCGGAAATGCCGTCGCTCATCATCTCGCAGGTGGTTCTGAAGACGCTTTACGAGATATTGGTGCTGCCGGTGACGGTGCGTGTGGTGCGTATGACAAAGGCACACGAGCACACCGATGTTTATGACGAAGGAATAAATTACAGTGTTTGGAAAATATTCAATATATGAGCAACAACAGTGAAAACAGAAAGGACGAGGGACTGAAGGCCCTCGGAGCGAAGACAAAATATGCCGACGACTATGCGCCGGAAGTACTTGAGACGTTTGTAAACAAGCATCCTGACAACGATTATTGGGTGAGATTCAACTGCCCGGAGTTTACGTCGCTGTGTCCCATCACCGGTCAGCCGGACTTCGCAGAGATACGCATCGCCTACATACCTGATGTTAAGATGGTGGAGAGCAAGAGCCTGAAGCTCTATCTTTTCAGCTTCCGCAATCACGGTGATTTCCATGAGGACTGTGTGAACATCATCATGAAGGACCTTATAAAACTGATGGATCCGAAATATATCGAGGTGACAGGACTGTTCACTCCGCGCGGTGGCATAAGCATATATCCTTATGCCAACTATGGAAGACCGGGCACAAAGTATGAGAAACTGGCCGAACAGCGTTTCATTACGCACGACATGAACGGATAGCAGACCGCAGGTGACGCTGTCGGTGGTATATAATAAGAGCATAAACGTATGAGGAAAAGGTTTTTTGTAGCACTCGGCGTTCTGTTGGTGGTGGCTTCACTGCTGTCTTCGGTCAGTGTGCACGCTTCCGACGGCAAAGGCCGTAAGAAGGTGGCTGTGGTATTGTCGGGAGGCGGTGCCAAGGGTATGGCGCATATCGGGGCACTGCGCGTGATAGAGAAAGCCGGAATACCGATTGACATCATCACCGGAACGTCGATGGGTTCTATTGTAGGCGGACTCTACGCAATCGGCTACGACGCCCACAGACTCGACTCTATGGTGAGGGTGCAGGACTGGTCGTTTCTGCTCACTGACAAGCTTGAGGCACACAGTCCGCTGCTCGACAACCGCGAGAGACAGAATACTTATTTCCTCACAAAGACACTCACGCTCAGTAAGAACAAGATAACCAACAAGTCGGGAGGAATGATAGAGGGCCGCAACCTCGACAAACTGTTCAACAGACTTACGGCCGGCTATCGTGATTCTATTGACTTCAACAGTCTGCCAATACCCTTTGCTTGTGTGGCTACCAATATTGTGGACAACTCGGAGTATGTCATGCACAGTGGCTTTCTTTCCGAAGCCATGCGTTCGAGCATGGCCATACCGGGCGTGTTCTCGCCGGTGAGAAAGGACAGTATGGTGCTTGTGGATGGCGGATTGCGCAACAATTTCCCTGTTGACATAGCACGGCAGATGGGCGCCGACGTGGTGATTGGCGTGACGGTTCAGGAAGATTTGAAGGAAGCCTACGAACTGAAGAGTACGTCGGATGTACTCATGCAGATTGTCAATATCAACTGTAAGAACAAGTATGACGAGAATTTGGCCATGACGGATGTGCCCATTTGTGTCAACACTTCGGGTTATTCTTCTGCCAGTTTTACTGCTTCGGCCATAGACACGCTGATGAAACGAGGCGAGGAAGCGGCAGTGGAGCAGTGGGACAAGCTCATGGAACTGAAGAGGATAATCGGTATTGACAGCACTTTTGTGCCTGAAAGACCGCATCTTCATGCTGAGGCCATGCTGCCCGACACGCTGGTTGAGGATGCAAGAAAGAAACGTGTGGGAATGCTGTCGGCCGGGCTGGGTGTGAGGTTTGACACCGAAGAGATTGTGGCGTTGCAGATAAACGGCTCTTTCACGCCTGCCGCATCGCCCTTGACAACCGAACTTACGCTTCGTCTTGGCAAGCGTATAATGGGCCGCGCCGATTTCATATACGACCCGATAAAAGCCGGCCGTATGCGACTTTCATACATTTTCCGTCATAATGATTTGAATCTTTACTATGAAGGCAACCGCGACTTCAATATGACTTACAACCAGCACACGGCTATTCTGTCGCCTTTGAACTTCAACATACGCAATTTCAGTCTTGACATAGGTGTGCGTTGGGATTATTATGCTTATAACAGCATGCTTTCAAATGTAGAGAATGAGAATCTTGAAACAGTCGTCGATGGTGGCCATTACATAGCTTATTACGCAGAAGTGAGATACAACTCGGAGAACAAATGGTATTTCCCGACGCGCGGATCGCGCTTCAATGCGTCTTACAGTTACAACACAGACAACTTTGTAGGCTACGACGGCGACCGCGGATACAGCATCATAAGTGCTTCGTGGCGCACAGCTCTGCCTCTTTCGAGACGCTTCACTCTGCAGCCGATGCTCTATGGACGTATGCTATTCGGTGGCACCATTCCGCTTTGCAGTGCCAATATCATCGGCGGCGACAGGTTCGGCAGTTATGTAGAACAGCAGATGCCGTTTGCCGGAGTTGGCTATGCCGAGCATATAGACAATCAGTTTGTCGCAATGCAGTTGGCGGCATACCAGCGCATCGCAGCCAACAACTATGTTCAGCTCAAGTTTGTCGCTGCGTGCATGTCGCACAAGGCGGGCGACCTGTTGCGCGAACCGCTGATGGTAGGAACGCAGATGGCTTATTATTACGACAGTATGTTCGGACCGCTCGGAGCTTCTTTGGGGTGGTCGAATCGTACGGGCAGCGTTTATTTCTACATCAATCTGGGCTTTGACTTCTGATGTCCGGTCGTAGCGTATGCCGTGAGTCGGAATGTGTGGAATGTGGCCTGTGCGCATCATGCAGTAGTCAAAATAACTAAAAAAAGCCTATATGCTCGCTTATTTGGAATTTTTTGTCTATTTTTGCATGTTTGAAAGAATGAACGAAATTAAAAATCAGAAACATACAAGATATGAAAAAGAAAATCCAGTTCAGTCTCTTATATCGGGACATGTGGCAGTCTTCAGGAAAATTCCAGCCGCGTAAAGACCAGTTGGAGCGCATCGCTCCGGTAATCATCGATATGGGATGCTTTGCCCGTGTCGAGACAAACGGTGGTGCCTTCGAGCAGGTTAATCTTCTTGCAGGCGAGAATCCAAACGATGCCGTAAGAGCTTTCTGTAAGCCGTTCAACGAAGTAGGCATCAAGACTCATATGCTTGATCGTGGTCTTAATGCACTCCGTATGTACACAGTGCCAGACGATGTACGTCAGCTGATGTACAAGGTGAAGCACGCACAGGGTGTTGATATTCCCCGTATATTCTGCGGTCTGAACGACGTTAGAAACATTATCCCGAGCATCAAGTGGGCTGCTGAGGCTGGTATGACGCCGCAGGCTACTCTCTGTATCACCAATTCACCGGTTCATACCGTTGAATATTACTGTGACATAGCAGACAAGGTGATCGCTGCCGGTGCAAAGGAACTGTGTCTGAAGGATATGGCAGGAATTGGCCAGCCGGCTATGCTCGGTCAGCTTACAAAGGCTATCAAAGACAAATATCCTGATATCATCATCGAATATCACGGCCATTCTGGTCCTGGACTTTCTATGGCTTCTATTCTGGAAGTATGTAAGAATGGTGCCGACATCATCGATACAGCGATGGAACCGCTGTCTTGGGGTAAGGTTCATCCGGACATCATTTCTGTTCAGAGCATGTTGAAGAACGAGGGATTCGATGTTCCTGAAATCAATATGAACGCTTACATGAAGGCCCGTTCACTTACTCAGGAGTTCATTGATGAGTGGCTTGGCTATTTCATCAACCCACAGAACAAGGTTATGTCTTCACTTTTGCTCGGATGCGGTCTACCCGGCGGTATGATGGGAAGCATGATGGCCGATCTTGGCGGTATACGTTCTACAATCAACAATATACGTAAGAAGAAAGGCGAAGAAGAACTTTCTATGGACGACATGCTCGTGAAACTGTTTGACGAAGTGGCTTATGTATGGCCGCGCGTGGGTTATCCACCACTCGTAACACCGTTCTCTCAGTATGTTAAGAACATAGCTCTCATGAACCTTCTTACTCTTGAGCAGGGCAAGGGACGCTTTGTCATGATGGACGATGCAATGTGGGGCATGATACTCGGTAAGAGTGGAAAGATTCCTGGAACCATCGATCCGGAACTGGTTGAGCTTGCAAAGGCACAGGGACGCGAGTTTACAGATGCAGATCCGCACACTCTCATTCCTAACAACCTTGATGAATTCAGAAAGGAAATGGACGAGAACGGATGGGATTACGGTAAGGACGACGAGGAACTGTTCGAACTTGCTATGCATCCGGAGCAGTACCGCAACTACAAGAGCGGCCAGGCAAAGAAGAATTTCCTTGCAGATCTGCAGAAGGCAAAGGATGCAAAACTCGGCAGCCAGCTCACACCGGAGCAGCTCTCTGCATTCAAGCATGCAAAGGCCGACGCTATCGTGGCTCCTGTAAGAGGTCAGGTGTTCTGGGAGTTCAACGGAGAAGGCGAGTGCGCACCGTCTGTAGAGCCTTACATCGGTAAGGAATATAAGGAAGGTGATGTGTTCTGCTACATCCAGTCTCCGTGGGGCGAGTTTGTTGAAGTGCCTGCCGCTATGGGTGGAAAACTCGTTGAGATCGGAGCAAAACAGGGCTCTAAGATCAACAAGGGCGATGTTGTTGCCTATGTTGAGCGTGCTCATGAGTAAATGACATTTCATGGATTGGAAAATCATAATAGACAAGTATTATCCTAAGGAGAGCAAACTCAGGGAGATACTTATAACACATAGTCAATCTGTAACGCGTCGAGCGTTACAGATTGTTTCTTTACATCCGGAACTGCAACTCGACCGTGACTTCATAGCCGAGGCTGCAATGTTGCATGATATAGGCATAATACGCTGTGATGCGCCTGATATCTGCTGTTTCGGAGACGAACCTTATATACGTCACGGCATTCTTGGCGCAGCCATGCTCCGTGCCGAAGGTTTTCCCAGACATGCACGTGTTTGCGAACGCCACACCGGTGCCGGTCTGTCGCTTGACGATATATGCGGGCGCAATCTGCCGCTTCCGCATTCGGACTTTCTGCCCGAAACTCTTGAGGAACAGGTGATATGCTATGCCGATAAATTCTATTCCAAGTCGCATCTCGAACGCGAAAAGACAATCGAACAGGCCGAGAAGAGTATTTCCAAATATGGAGAAGCCGGTCTGATGCGTTTTCGTCGTTGGGTGGAGATGTTCGAATAATGTTAAAGTAACGAAATCACTCGCCCGTTCTTTATATATTAAGTAACTTTGCAAGTTGAATGAGGACAAAGTCAATTATAGCCCTTCTGCTTTTCGCCATCATGTTTGTGATGGCTGATACCAATATACCGTTCTTTCAGAAAAAGAAGGAAAAGACTCAGATGGTAACCGATTCGGTGATGCAAAGCGATTCTATCATGCGCGATTCGCTGGGCAACATTGTTGTTGATACCACCAAAATGGACTCGCTCGAACTTGCCATCTATCATCACAACAAAGCGATTGACGATTCCATAAGGCTCGATTCGCTCAACCGACAGAAGTCGGAGGGCATCAATTCGCCTGTACAATACAGCGCCAACGATTCGCTCGTGTATGACGCGAGTAGCAAAACGGCACATCTGTATGGCAGTTCCAACGTCAAATACGAGAACATGGATCTTGCCAGCGAAAAGATTTACATGAGTCTTGACAGCAGTCTTGTGCATGCCACCGGTATTCGTGACACGGCTGATACCACAGGTCTGAAACTCACGGGAACGCCTGTCTTCACAATGGGAGCCGATTCGTATGAGAGCGATACGATGGCTTTCAACTTCAAGACAAAGAAAGGTCTTATAAGCAACGTATATACTGCGCAGCAGGACGGATTCCTCCGCAGTGAACTGTCGAAGCGCAGTGCCAGTGGCGATGTCTATCTTCAGCACGGCCGTTACACCACGTGTGACGCTCCACATCCCGATTTCTACATCGCGCTTTCGCGTGCCAAGGTGCGCCCCGGCAAGGATGTGACGTTCGGTCCGGCCTATCTTGTCGTGGCAGACGTTCCGCTTCCGCTCGCCATACCATACGGATTCTTTCCTTTCACCAAGAGTTATTCGAGCGGATTCATAATGCCTACTTACGGTGATGAGAGCGACCGAGGTTTCTATCTGCGCGACGGAGGATACTATTTCGCCATGGGCGACAAGTGGGATCTGAAGCTTTTGGGTGAGATCTACACCAAAGGCTCATGGGGAGTTTCGGCGGCCAGCAACTACAACAAGCGTTACAAGTACAGCGGAAGTTTCCTTTTCAGCTATCAGGACACACGTACCGGAGAGAAGGGAATGCCCGATTACGGACGTCAGGAGAGCTTCAAGATACAGTGGAGCCACCGTCAGGACCCCAAGTCAAATCCTTTCAGCACACTGTCGGCAAGCGTCAACTTCGCCACATCGAGCTATGAGCGCAACAATCTCAACAGTCTTTACAATCCGCAGACGCTCACTCAGTCGACCAGAACCTCTTCTGTGAGTTGGAGTACCACTTTCTCAAGCATCGGACTCTCGCTCAGTTCTACGGCCAACCTGTCGCAGAACATGGTCGATTCAACCATTGCCATGACGTTGCCCGACCTCAATATCTCCATAAGCCGATTCTATCCGTTCAAGCGTAAGAACGCCGTGGGCAAGGAACGTTGGTACGAAAAGATTTCGATGAGCTATACCGGACAGCTCTCCAACTCCATCAACACGAAGGAAGACATGCTTATGAAGTCGAACCTTATAAAAGACTGGCGCAACGGATTCAACCATTCCATACCGATCAATGGTAACTTCACGCTGTTCAACTATATCAATATCACACCGTCGTTCAGCTTTACCGACCGCATGTATACCAACAAGGTGATGCGTTCGTGGGACGAAGAACGTCAGACGGAAGTGGCCGACACGACATACGGATTCTACAACGTATATAACTGGAACCTCAGTGTTGGTATGTCAACAAAGCTTTACGGTTTCTGGATTCCGAACCGCAAGATCTTCGGAGACAAGATACAGGCCATACGCCATGTCTTCACTCCGTCGGTAAGTTTCAGCTATGCGCCGGACTTCGGAGCCTCACGTTACGGTTATTGGGAAACATACCAGAAGACCGACGCCGACGGCAATGTGTCGCTGGTTGAGTATTCTCCGTTCACCAATGCGCTTTACGGAGTGCCTGGAAAGGGAAAAACAGGTAGTATCTCATTTGATGTTTCAAACAACATCGAGATGAAAATAAAGTCGGACAAGGACTCCACCGGTATGAAGAAGATAAGCATTATCGACGAACTCGGTGCCAACCTGCGCTACAACATGGCGGCGAAGGTACAGCCGTGGAGCGACCTTACCATGCGAATAAGGCTTAAATGGTGGAAGAACTATACCTTCAACATGACTGCCGTATTCGCTACATACGCATATGAACTCGACGCCAACGGCAGACCATACGTAGGAAACCATACCGAGTGGAGCAAAGGACGCTTCGGCCGTTTCCGCGGAACATCACAGAACATATCGTTCACTCTCACCCCGGAGAAGCTTAAGAAGTGGTTCGGCGGAGGCGATGACGAGGAAGACGAGAAGAAAGAAGACGAAGAAGGAATAGACACCGGCATTGAAAGTAATGTGGATGATGACATGATAGAAGGCCAGCGCGGAGCCAAGAAGAAGTCGGGAGGCGGAAAGGCGCTCACTGATGCTGACGGTTACATGAAGTTCTCCATGCCGTGGTCGCTCACGTTCGGTTACGGTATAACAATGAGTGAGAACACCTCCGGAAAGTTCAATACAAAGAGCATGCGCTATCCTTACAAGTTTACACAGACGCTCAACTGCAGCGGTAACATACGCATCAGCGACGGATGGAACATCAGTTTCTCCAGCGGTTACGACTTCGAGCGCAAGGATATATCCATGACAACGGCGTCGCTCCAGCGCGACCTCCACTGCTTCAACATGAGCTGCTCGGTCGTTCTTGCGCCTTATACCAGCTACAACTTCACGTTCCGCTGCAACGCCGCGACGCTTACCGATGCCCTCAAGTATGACAAACGAAGCGGCTACAGCAACGCTGTGCAATGGTATTAAGCCACACCTTATTATATGATATACGTAAAAGTCCCACCTTTTCCAGGTGAGGCTTTTATTGTATACAGGCTTCTGCTAAGGCCGCCCGTTGTTTATTCGGCATGTAGGATAGGACAGTGCGGAAAGTAGAAAGCATATCTCTGTATTGTGGATAAATACGATATCCCTGTCTTTGGCAGACTCTATACGACTCAGTATAAAGTCTGTGGTAAATGCCTTTTCGTATAAATGGCTGCTGAATATCGGAATACTTACAGACACGCTGGTGCTGTAAACCATGATGGTGCAGGTATTGCGTAATAATAAATTCAAATTACCACCACTTATAAATCATCGCTGCAAGAGCCGGCGCGCACTTTTTCCGCGCTTTTCCTACGCCTGATATCAGTGTCTTTAAAGAAAACCCGGATGGTGAACTTACAGATTTTCTTGACTTTTTTTTGACAAAATAAATTCGGAAAATAGGTGTGAAGGAATGTTAAATCATGCCTTGTAAAGGCTATTTCAGTATGTTCCGTCTTTTAATATACTCTATACCATAGTTTGAAAAAATTGATATTGTGCTCTGATAATGCCCGTTTGAGCCTATGGTTTCGCCCGTTTCTGGGTGCGATATTGTGCATTTCAGAGCCTGAAACGGGCAATATCACGTGCTAAAACAGTGCTTATTGCAGGACGGAAAAATGGTCCTTGAATATAAGTTATTGGTGTTCAATAACTTGCGTAACGCTCTTATTTTTTGCGTATTTGCGTCCGAAGGAGTGTTTGCTCGCAAATACTCGCTGATTTTTGGGGGTAGAACAGAAAACTCAGATGAAAAAACACAGTATGTAAAAGGTATTGAAAAACTCCAGTCTGGAGTCCTTTCGACAGAAACCGTATAGACTGTTTAGTGATAAAAACGCGTTTCTGTTGAGACCAATCCCCTTTGAATTTATACTGAACACATAAAGAGGCCGTCTTAAAATGAACTTTATACGGTCTATGTTGTTCCATTTCATATTGAAGTCATTCGGATTTTCTCAGAAAGGAATTTATAAGTTCCCTTTTTGACGGTTTCGTCCTATCAAACCTTTTTTGTTATCAGAAGTCTCTGGTCATGTGCAGAAGATAATCAATATCATTTTGAGACAGCTTCTATATTTGTCGGGTTAGTGGGACTTGCTTGTTTTCCGAGATAATGAGAAGTTTATCCCCGGCATGCAGTTCGGCTTGTCCGTTGGGAATCAGAAATTCGTATCCCCGCTTGATAAGTATCACTAAGGTACCTTGTGGAAGGTGCATGTCGGCCAGTCGGTTGCCCTCTTTCAGCATCTCGGGTGTCAATGTAATCTCATGAAGTTCGGAATCTATTTCGTCTGGTAACTCAATTCCGAATTCATTGCCTTCTTTTTTCTGAGGCAGGTCCAGTTTCAACCACTTGGCTACTTTGGCAATGCTCATCCCCTGTATGACAAGGGACAGCAGGGTGATAAAGAATACTATGTTGAACAGTTGGTTGGAACCGGGTATCTGGGCAATGACTGGATAGGTGGCAAAGATTATGGGAACTGCTCCGCGCAGGCCGACCCATGAGACAAACAGACGGGCCTTGTTACTGATGTGTCTGAAGGGAAGCAGACAGGCAAAAATGCTGATCGGGCGTGCTGCTACGATCATAAATAGACCGATGAGTAAGGCCACAGCAGCGACATCGAGCAGTTCGTGCGGGTTGACCAGCAGACCTAAGGTGAGGAACATGATAATCTGGAAAAGCCATGTCAGTCCGTCCATAAAGGTATTGATGTCTTTACGGAAGGCAAGTTTGGCGTTTCCTACCACTACTCCCAGTATGTAGACGGCCAGATAACCGTTTCCCTTTACAAAATCGGTCAGAGTGAATGTGATGAAGATGAGGCTTAACAGTAGGATGGGGTACAGGGAACTGTTCGACAGATTGATTTTATTGATAAGCCAGATGGTAAAGCGCCCGAAGGCATAGCCGATGATACCTCCGAATACAAATTGGGTAAACAGACCTTGCGTTATGTGCCAGACATTCAGTCCGCTTCCGCTGCTGATGACTTCGATGAGTACGATAGTGAGCATGTAGGCCATCGGGTCATTACTTCCACTTTCCAGTTCCAGCATTGGGCGAAGGTTCTCTTTCAGATTCATCTGTTGCGAACGGAGCAGATTGAAGACAGATGCTGAGTCTGTGGACGACATTGTGGCGGCAAGAAGCAGGGAAACCATGAAGGTGAGTTGGATGTTGGTTTGGTTCCACTCGGAGATGTAGAAGATAAAAGCTCCGGTGAGTAAGGTGGTAAGCAGCACACCAACCGTAGATAGCAGAATCCCTTGTACCATTACAGGACGCACTTCATGTAGCTTGGTGTCCATCCCTCCGGTAAAGAGTATGATGCTTAATGCCATCATGCCCACGAACTGAGCATCGGAAGCACTGTGGAACTGGATACCCAGTCCGTCGCTGCCAAAAAACATGCCGACAAGCAGGAAGAGCAACAAGGTGGGGATTCCGAAACGGTAACCGGTCTTGCTGATAAGAATACTGCAAAATATAAGAATGGAGCCAATCAGTAAAATATTTTCTGCTGTTATCATTGTGGATGGTTTGTGTTTTGACAAAAAAATAAATAGCGTTGATAAATAAAGAATATAACTTATTCATATTGCAGGCTTCCTGCCATTGTATACCGCTGTTGTAAACTGTATTCGGATAATTTATTGTATGTATATGTTCTGACGTATCACTGGTAATTTCAAGGAAGTACTGTCGTTTTTCCGTGTGAGGAGTAGTACTTACAAGTAATGAGTGAGAAACAACTCGTGATGAAGTTGTCTTAAATCAGAATTTGACAATTATTTTATGATTCTCCGCCATGCTCAGAATGACATTCCTTTTGATCTTGATTTTTATTATGGGGACAGCTTCTTTATGTGGAATATGGTCAGTAAGCGTCATACAGGACGCTTACTGTTGTTATCCGGCGTGGTTGCTTTTTGCCACAGCTTCCAGGTCGGCTGTCTCGCCTACAAGCCATACAATGTCGTCGGGATGGAATCTGTATGATGCATCCACGGCCGAGAGGTTCTCCTTGCCTTCCTCTATTCCCACCACCATGCAGTTGTATTCGTCTCTTATTCCGCTTTCGCCGAGCGTCTTGCCAGTGAATTTTCCGTCCTTGTCTATCACAATCTGCTTGAGGTGCATTTCCCTCTGTTCCAGGTCGGGATCATCCTCCACCACATTGCTGTTCACGGCCTCGCTGAATGTAGTCAGCTGTTCGTCGCTTCCTATCACCTGCAGCCGGTCGCCGGGAAAGAGAGTGTCGTCGCCGCCCGGTATGTTTATGCGTCTGTGTCCGCGCAGAATACTGCTCACGTGCACTCCATAGCGGTTGCTCAGTCCGAGCTCGCGCAGCGATTTTCCAGCCCATACCGAGTCGGCCGGTACGTCTATGTCGCTTATGTGCACGTCTCTGTCGAGCAGGTGACCTTCATACAGCGGCTTTCTCATTCCGAGCACCTGCGCTTCTATCTCACGCGATCTGAGGTTCTGCACGAAAATCTTCTCCATTCTTATGCTGCGCTTCTTCAGTCGTCTCGACACCACCATGAGCATCACCAGAGCCGTGGCTATGCTTATCATCAGCGCGTTGGTGAAGCGCGACAGATAGTTGCATATATAGAAAATGAAGGCAATGGCTATGACAGCCCGCACTATAATGGTGAATATGAGCGGGAATCGGTTCATCCAGTTCTCGTGCCACAGTGTCATGAACTCCTTGCTGTGGTTCTTCTTCATTATCATGGCGCGTAGGAACGGCGATATGATAAACACCGTGAGCAGGCCGCATATGCCGTTTGCCCACCAGTGCATGCCGGGCATGACTTTTCTTATGAACGGAAGGAAGAACATGAACATCAGCACTATGCACGCCGTAGACAATATGGAGTAGACCAGAGTGTTGAGCGCCATCTGTGTGATGAGTCTTTTCCAGTTGCTCTGTTGCGCCGGCGCATTGTTCATGGATATGTTGTTGAGCGTGTTTATCCAGCTTTTTGGCAGATGGCGTTCCACGTAGCCGTAGCACGGCACCGACAGTTTTATCATGTAAGGTGTGAGGAACGTAGTTATCATCGATACGGCCACAACAACGGGATAGAGGAAGCGCCCCGTCACTCCGAGCGACAGTCCAAGCGAGGCAATGATGAACGAGAACTCACCTATCTGAGCCATGGAGAATCCGCATCGCATGGCCGACTTGAGCGACTGTCCGCCGAGCATGAAGCCTATTGTGCCGAACACAGCTTGTCCTACGAGTATAGTTATGACGAGCGCCACTATCGGGAGAGCGTATTCCACGAGTATCTCCGGATCGACAAGCATGCCCACCGACACGAAGAATATCGCGCCGAAGAGGTCTTTCACCGGCGACACGAGCTTCTCTATCTTGTCCGCCTCGATGGTCTCAGACATGATGGAACCCATGACAAACGCTCCGAAAGCGCTGCTGAAGCCCACCTTTGTCGACAGCACCGCCATCAGACAGCACAGTCCGAGCGACACGATGAGCAGCGTCTCGTTGTTGATGAGCTTGCGCATCGATCTCAGGAACAGCGGCACCACGGCTATGCCTACCACAAACCAGAGAATGAGGAAGAACACAATCTTCACGATGCTGCCTATCATCTGCCCTCCGTCGGCGCCGTTGCCCACGGCTATGGCCGAGAGCATCACCATCATGACAATGGCCAGTATGTCCTCCAGTATGAGCACACTCATCACCGGTCCGGTGAATTTCTGCTGCCTGAGCCCCATGTCGTTGAACGCCTTATAGATGATGGTGGTGGAGCTCATGGCCAACATTCCGCCGAGGAATATGCAGTCCATGCGTTTCCAGCCGAATGAGTGGCCCACGATTATGCCCAGCGTCATCATGCAGAAGATGATGGTGCATGTGGATATGACTGGCGATGCGCCCATCTTCATTATCTTCTTGAACGAGAAATCGAGACCGAGCGAGAAGAGCAGGAACATCACTCCTATGTCGGCCCACGTCTGAATGCTCGACTGATCAATCACCGACATGGTGTACGGCATGTGCGGACTGACGATGAAGCCTGCCACAACATAGCCGAGCACAAGCGGCTGTTTCAGTTTCTTGAACAGTATTGTGACCACGCCTGCCACTATCAGTATCAGTGCGAGGTCGGATATGAAATTCGGTGTTTCTGCCATTGTTGTTCTTTCTGTTTTGTCGTTTCGTGCCGTATGCGGTTTGTCTTGCGGTGCGATATTCCCACGCAGCCGTGTCCGGGCAGCGCGGTATTCGCTCCGCCGGGACGTATAGTGCCGTACGGTCTGTTCATAAATGCACCGGCGCATGAACAGTCGTTGTGAATGTCCATGCGCTGTGCCGCTTTATCTTTATGCTGAGGCTCAGTCGTTATACTGTGCCGTCAGCTCGCATATTCTCACAATCACTTGCATGGCCTTCTCCATTACCTGTATGCTTACAAACTCATACGGGCCGTGGAAGTTCACTCCGCCTGCGAAGATGTTGGGGCAGGGCAGACCCTTGAACGAAAGCTGTGCGCCGTCCGTGCCGCCACGTATCGGTTCCACTTTCGGTGGTACGCCGCAATCCTGCATGGCCTTCAGCACGATGTCTATGACGTGCATGTTCGGGTCTATCTTTTCCTTCATGTTGTAGTACTGGCCCTTCAGGTCGGCTGTCACCGTTCCTTCGCCGTACTTCTCGTTCATGCGCTTCACGCAGTCTTCAATGAAGTCCTTGCGGTCTTCGAAACGGCTGCGGTCATGGTCGCGTATAATGTAGTGCAGTGTTGCGTTTTCTATGTTGGCCTGCATGCTCAGCAGGTGATAGAATCCCTCATATCCCTCTGTGGTTTCCGGTGTCTCGTCCTCCGGCAGCATCATTGCGAACTCGGCAGCCAGGCGGTTGGCGTTCACCATCTTGTCCTTGGCATATCCCGGGTGTACGCTTATGCCCTTGATGTGTATCTTGGCCGATGCTGCGTTGAAGTTCTCATACTCCAGATTTCCCAGGTCGCCGCCGTCCATGGTGTATGCCCATTCGCATCCGAACTTCTCAACATCGAAGTGGTGGGCGCCCATGCCTATTTCCTCGTCAGGGTTGAATCCCACTCTGATGTCGCCATGTTCTATCTCGTCATGGTCGCGCAGCCAGCACATGGCCTGCACTATCTCGGCTATGCCGGCCTTGTCGTCTGCACCCAGCAGGGTGTGACCGTCAGTCACGATGATGTCCTCGCCCTTGTGGAATTTCAGTTCCGGGAATTTCTCCGGTGATGATATGATGCCTTCGGACAGCACGATGTCGCCTCCGTCGTAGTTTCTTATGATTCGTGGGTTGACGTTGGCGCCGTTGCAGTCAGGGCTTGTGTCGTAATGGGAAATGAATCCTATTGTCGGTATGTTCTTCTTTGAGTTCGATTTCAGTGTGGCGTAGATGTAGCCTTTGTCGTCCATCTCCACGTCGCTGAAGCCCTCGTCCTCGAGTTCTTTTTTCAGATATTCGGCAAAAACAAGTTGTTTTGACGTACTAGGCACGCTGTCCGATTCCTCGCTCGACTGCGTGTCGAATTTGGTGTAATTTAAAAATCGTTCGGTAATGTCCATTTTGAGTTATTATGTAAAATATGTTTCTTTGTTGTTTCGGATTCTTCGGCGTAAGGATTCCGCCCCTGTGCGGGCGGTCCGCACCGATGAGTATTGTATTTGCAAACTTACTAATAATCATCGTAAAAAACGAATAAAATGATAAAAAATAAAGCCCGGCGGCTTCTCTTTGTCAGCCTGTCTGGCGATGGCGTGTGTGCGGTGTACGTGTGGTGTGGATGTGTTGTGGGGTAGGCAGGCGCTAACTTTTGCTGTGCCAGATGTTATGATGTAAACAATTATTAACGAAAATTCAACCGGATTTTAACACTTTCCCTTCGCTCCTTCCAGCTTCCTGAAGCAGAATCTACCCGCTTTTTTATGCACGCAAATGCCTTTATGCCGGTTGCCTTGTGCGTTGCTGTCGGGGCGTTTTCGCTTCGCTGATTTCCATTAAAGCCCGTTTTGCACTGCGATAGACATTGTTTCACCACCCGATATGGACGAAATCAGGGCATGAAAGAGCCCATTCGGAGGTGCCGAATGGGCTCTTTCGCGCCGCCGTTTTTTCATAACGGTGTGGCGGCCTGATGTATATCGTTGAATATCAACGCCTTGCACAATGTGCCGAAAATTCCCGTTTTTCGCGTCAAAATATCTCTTATAGAAAACTTTACGAATTTTGAGCCATTTTCGGACGTTGTTTTTTAACATTTCAGGGACTCCGTTTTCCCTTGTTTTAAATTCTGCGTGTGTGTATATGTGCAGGACTAATAATCAGCCGTTTATGTTAAATAAGCGTTCATCTTTTAAGACATAAATCAGATGTTTCACAGACAGTGTAATGTCTTTTGATGTCGCTTTTGTTGATATATTGTCAAGATAATATACTTATGAGTTTGTGTCGGATAAAAAATGACGGTTATATGTATTGCAACATGGTCTATCTTATATTAATTTTCTATTTCCTTGAATATATTGTCTAAATCAGTTTTATTATTAATTAAGACTATATAACCGTTATTTGATAGGTCTTTCTTTATGACACCCAATTCAACTAACTGCTCTGCAATCTTACCAGCTCTATTATAACCGATTGAAAATCTACGTTGTATGGCTGACAGTTTCACATCATTAATCACCATAAAAAATTCGGCACATTCCCTTATTAGTTTATCATATGATTCTTTTGAATCTTGTTGCATCGGGAAGTATTGCATTAAATCAGTCAGAGTTCCTTCTAAATCAGGATAATTTTTTTCAACATCTTGTTTAGAAATGATGTATGTATGATTTTTTAAAGAGTCATCATTATTAATATAATTAATTTCATTTTCTATGTTTGATATTTCTATTTGCAGCTGATCCATTATATCCTTATTTTTGTATTGGATATTTTTATTCTTTTGTTTTCGATGATATCTAAATATAAAAATGAATGATATCAATAATAATGATTCCAATACAATAAGTACCGGCCAAGAGGATTCTTCGTTATCTGATATCATGTCAATAAGAGTAAAGAGAAACATAATAGCCATAGATCCTGTTATGACCAGACATCCCATAGAACATCCTCTCTTTGTTTTTCTTTCTGCAAGTTCTCTATTTATCAGATTTTTCAGCGTATATTTCTTTTCATTTAATTCAATTCTTTTTGCCTTTAAAGCATTTTTTTTATCTGAAACTTTATTGTTGTAATCCTGTTCGTTATTCTGCATTATATAAAAAGGACTGTTCAGATAATCATGACGTTTGCTGATATTATCCAATAAAGTATTGCATTTATTTATTAAATCCTTACAATACTCTTTATCTCTTATTTCTTCTAAGTTAGTTTGGCAATCTTTAATATTTGCCAGTAGCTTATCTAATATTATCGAACATAAGAATGTTTGTAAATGAATATCGGTGAGGGATGTAATCTTCTCGAAGGCTTCGTTCATTTTGAATGCCAGGTTCTTGTAATATTTTTGAGCTTCTCGTTGTTTAATCTCCTTAAGTTGATTTTCCAGTATATGTCTTGATACAGAATTGGCGATGTCCAGTTGTTTTTGTACAGCTTTGATATTTTCACATTGAGCGTATTGGGCAATCAACATTTGTTTGTTGATTGCTGATATTTTAGTAAGAGAGTAGGACTGATAAATGTTTAAAATTCTGTCGATATTCATATAATCCTATGGTTATGTTTGTGTGATTTTGTGCTTTTGGTGCCTTTCAATATCTTCTGTTACAGGATAGTGTTATGCTTTTGTATTACCAAAATTATATTTAAAGTCATGTATTAATTAATAAAAACAATATTAAGATTTTCCATAGTTAAAAACCATTTCTTTTTATTAGAAATAATAGATTCTTATATTTATCCTTACAGAAAGAATAAATATGTTCAATTTTATTTGACTTCTAATTTCTTGTATTTAATGAAATTAGAAGTCAAACATATTCTTTGCAATTTATACTCCGAAGTGCTCTAATGCTTTGGCCACGCCGTCATTGTCTATATGGTCGGTCACGTAATCGGCTGCTGCCTTCACGTCGTCGAGTGCATTACCCATGGCCACACCCGTGCCCGCACGTTTTATTATAGGTATGTCGTTGCCGCCGTCGCCGAATGCCATTGTCTCTTCTATGGCTATGCCGGCAGCCTCGGCCACGGCTTCCAGTCCGCGACCTTTGTCGGCCTGATTGGATGTTATGTCGCAGAATGCCGGATACCAGCGTGTGGCCGTGCATGCCTTGAGGTAGGGCATGAGCGTGTCTTCCTGCTGTTGGGTGAAGAACGGCGTTATCTGTAGCACCGGTTTCTTCAGCAGTTCTTCTATCGGCACCGACATTACGCCACGCTCTACGTCGAGTATATCGTATAGCACATGGTCTGTCTCTTCGGTGCTGTAGAGCATTGATGTACCCTCGTTACCCATCACCAGACATCCGGCTTTTTCTTTTTTGACATACTCCAGCAGTGTGTTCACATCGCTGCGCTCTATCGGTGTCAGTTTTACGTTTTGGTCACCTATGGTGCAGCATGCGCCGTTGGTTGTGATGTATCCGTCTATCAGGTGGCTTATGGCGCCGAGATTGTTGATGAGCGGCATGGGTCTGCCTGTGGAAATGAATATCTTTACTCCTTTCTCCTTGGCGCGTGTGAGAGCTTTCACCGTCGACTGTGGTATGGTGTGCGTGTTGAAGCTCACAAGTGTGCCGTCTATATCGAAAAACAGTGCTTTTATCATGACTTTATGTGTTGTTGTGTATCATTAAGCGGATGCAAAATTACTTATTTTCCGTGGCACGGCCGAGAGTGGCGCGTTATTTTTTGTTAGCGTGGCATTGACATGCTTTCAGCTATTTTGCGTAACTTTGCGTCTGTCTTTAAAAACATCGCACATCATGAACGAGGAAGCACAGCTGGCGTGGCAGATTATCGAAACCACCGACACAAGTCTTTTTCTCACCGGTAGGGCCGGAACGGGAAAGACTACCTTTCTGCGCAATCTGAAGGAGCGCACGTCGAAGTGTGCCGTCGTGGTGGCGCCCACGGGCATAGCTGCTCTCAATGCCGGCGGTGTGACGATGCACTCGTTTTTCCAGCTGCCTTTCGCGCCTTACGTACCCGGTACCAAGTTCGGCTCGCAGGGTTCGCAGGTGCGCATGAGCAAGGAGAAGAAGAGAGTGATATGCGCCATCGACCTGCTCGTGATAGACGAGATAAGTATGGTGCGTGCCGATGTGCTCGATTCGGTAGACTATGTGTTGCGTCTCTGCCGGCGCAACAGCAGGCCGTTCGGCGGTGTTCAGCTGCTCATGATAGGCGATCTCGGACAGCTTGCGCCTGTAGTTAAGGACGAGGAGTGGCAGATTCTGCGGCAGTATTATCCCACACCATATTTCTTCAGCAGCAGCGCTCTGGCCCGAACGGAGTATGCTGTGGTGGAACTGAACAAGGTGTACAGGCAGGCCGATCCGCAGTTTGTCGAACTGCTCAACCGTGTGCGCGACAACATGGCCGACCAGAGCGTGCTCAACACACTCAACAGCCGCTACATCACAGGTTTCAAGGCCGACGCCGTGGAGGGCTGCATACGTCTGACCACACACAACGCACAGGCTCAACGTGTGAACAGTGCAAGGCTCGATGCGCTGCCGGGAAAGGCATACACTTATGAGGCTGAGATAACAGGCCACTTCCCTGATTATATGTATCCGGCCGATGAACGCCTTACGCTTAAGGAGGATGCGCAGGTGATGTTCGTGAAGAACGACTCGTCGCCTGAGAAACGCTACTACAACGGCATGATAGGCACAGTGTGTTCGATAGGCAGCCGAGGTTTCAGAGTCAGGCCGAAGGATGGTGGTGACGAGATAGAGGTGGAGCCGGAGACATGGGAGAACACTCGCTACGAACTCAATGAGGAGACGAAGGAGATAACGGAAGTGGTTGACGGAGAGTTCCGTCAGTTCCCTGTAAAGACTGCGTGGGCCATCACCATACACAAGAGTCAGGGCCTGACGTTCGACCATGCTGTGATAGATGCTTCCATGTCTTTTGCCCATGGGCAGACTTATGTGGCGCTCAGTCGTTGCCGTACGCTCGAGGGCATGGTATTGAGTGCTCCACTCACACGCTCGGCCATCATACGCGACGGGGCTGTGGATGGATTTGTGAGCGATGCGCGCCGCCATATTCCCGACGGCAGCATGCTGGCCGGGATGCAGCGCCGTTACTTTGTGGCGATGCTTGACGAGCTGTTCGACTTTTCGGGCATTACCGAACCGTTTTACTCATTGATGCGCGTCATGACCGAACACATGTCGCGTCGCTATTCGCGCACGACCACAGAGTTCAAGGCACGCAATGCCCGGCTCGTGTCGGAGGTGACGTCTGTGGCCGATAAGTTCCATCAGCAGTACGGCCGTATGGTTGCGGCCGCTGCCGATTATGCCACCGATGCGGCATTGGCCGAGAGAATTAACAAGGGTGCTTCGTATTTTCTGAAACAGTTGTCGGATGTTGATATGTTTGTGAAAAAGCTCGACATAACAACCGAAAACAAGGAGCTGTCGCGACGTGTGGACGAATACATATCTATGTTGAAGACATCGTTGGCTGACAAACTTCATCTGCTTAGATTCGTTATAGACAATGGTTTTGAGGCCAACAAGTACATGCGTGAGAAGACAAAGATAGCAGTGGAAGGCGTAGAGGACGACAACCGTAAGGGAGGACTGGCCGCAGGACGTAAGAGCCGGCGCCGTAAGACTCAGGCAGGGATGGCCGGCGATGAGACAGAACCTGCCGCATCAGCAGCTTCAAACGCTACGGCCGACGGACAGAAACGTCGGAAGGGCAACGCCAAAGTGCTTGAAGCTCTCATGGCCTGGCGCAGGGATAAGGCACTGCAGACAAAGATGCCGGCCTTCTGCATAATGAAGACTGAGTCGCTGGAAGCCATCGCCGACACTATGCCGAAGTCATCCGACGAACTGGTGGGGCTGTCGTCGATAGGCCAGAGAAGAGCAGAGAAATACGGAAAGGAAATAATTGATATTGTGGATTCACTGCGAGGGGCGGATGAAGGATGAATAGGAAGCGATGATTATTAGTAAGTATGTGGCAGTGACTCGTGATAATGTACAATGATATTTTCTTGTTACTGTTTTTCTATGATAAATATAAAAAGAAAATAAGCTTTTGGATAAGCTATTATGTAGAGCTTATCATGTTTTATTAACATGAAGATATTAATGATGAATATATTTTATAGAAATATCCAAGATTACATACCAATCGCAATGGAATGTTAGATTATATCCTCCATACCCTCCACATGAAAGTCGTTCTTTTCTATGGTTTTCATTATTTTTTATCATATCACGAATTATGTGCTTGTATGATATTCCACTTGTATCACCTAAACATTTATTCATAGGACAATCAATATGAAAATCTGTTTCTATATTTGTAGAATAACATATTTCACGCATTCGATTATATGGCCAAGCGTTGGTATTTATTACTTTAATATATATGCTTTCAACTTGTGGAAATTGTTTTTTAAGATACATATTTATTGTTTTTTATAAAAAGTTCCAAGTTCAGAAATATACAGTTCATCGTAGTTATCATTTATAAATCCAGTTAAATTTTTATCACCATGAAACTCTATATTGGAATTATTTCTTATATATGTCATATTGTACTTCTTTTCTGTATTTTTTGAATATGCATATTCTTCAGAAATAATAGGTGTGTCCAAGGTTTCTTGTGTTTTATTATCTTTCCCTAAAAATAATTTTTGTGTATAGGTTATATTCTTATATGTATATTTGTATATAATACTATCATTAAAAACAGTCATCTCAACAAATTCGTAACCAAATACACCAGATACTGTTTGATTGGGGTAATAGGTTTCTTTTATAGTACGAGTTCTTATTTTATATGTACCTTTGTAATTATGAGTTTCTTTTAAATTACAGGTATTATTTTTAAACGATAGTAAAAGTGTATTATTTTTTATTAGATTCCATATTGTATCTGTGATTTCTTTTTTACTTATTTCTGCTGGTTGTAATTTTGCAAACATTTCATGATAATATGGTGGCAGATATACAACATCACCAGGTTTTTCACCTTCATTTTCTATATATTCTTGATACCATTTAGTGTTTGAAAGAACCGTATCGTATATTTCATCTGTGTCATTTGAGCACGAGCATATAAATATTATTATATCATTAGTGTCCCGTTAAAATGGGACGAGTTAAACAATTAATCAAAAAGCCCCGG